>Ga0114946_10000150_pt1 | contig 40139 bp, 40 predicted proteins | sample WalLakDeSediment_FD_88676 | JGI IMG/M metagenome (GOLD analysis project Ga0114946, IMG submission 88676) | Lake sediment microbial communities from Walker lake, Nevada to study Microbial Dark Matter (Phase II) - Walker Lake 11/02/13 Deep Sediment | ecosystem: Environmental > Aquatic >... | reverse complement strand
CGGGCGGAGGCGGTCGGGGCCGGGGTGGAGCGGGTAGTGTACGTGCACGCCGACGCGCCGGTCGGGACCGTCGTACGCCAGGAGCCGCTCGCCGGCACCGCGCTGGCGCCGGCGCAGACCCTGGTGGTCTCGGTCAGTCGCGGCGCCGTCGACGTCCCGTTCGAGATGCCCGACCTGCGCGGTCGGCCCGTGGAGTTCGCCGAGGCCGAGCTGGCGGCGCTGGGGATCCGGCACGTCGAGCGGGTGGCGGCCGCCGTGAGCTTCGACCGGCCCGGCGCCGTGACCGATCAGCGTCCCGTGCCGGGCAGCGAGGTGCGCGCGACCACGCCGATCACCCTCGTCTTCGCCGTGGCGGGCACGCGCGTCGTGCGGGTGCCGGACCTCCTGGGGCTGCCGCTGTGGCGCGCCCAGCTCGCGCTGCGGGCCGCTCAACTCGATCTCGGCGCGGTGCGGCGGGTCGATGACGCGTCGCTGCCCGGCGGCGTGGTGGAGTCGTGGCCCGCCGGCTACACCGTCGCCGGCAGCCCGGTCGCCGTCGTGATCAACGGCGCGGGGGGCGCGCTCGACCTCGATGCGGCCACCGGCCTCGCCTGGCCGGAGGACGTGATGCCGCCGCCGCTGTCGGGTGCGCGCGAGCCGACGCTGCGGGACGTCGTCGCGCCGCTGGCGGTGGAGCCGGTCGCCGTGCCGGCACCGGGGACCAGCCGGCGGGTGGAGGACGGCAGCCGGATCATCCCCTTCCGTTTCGACCCGGCCACGGTCGGCATCGCCGGCCTGCTGCGCGAGCCGTACCGTCTGAAGTTGGTCGTGGCCGACGACGAGGGCGAGCGCACCGTGTTCGATCGCATGCTCGCCGCCGGCGAGGGCGTCGAGGAGCCCGTGCGCGTGGTCGGTGACGAGGCGTTGCTGCAGACCTACATCAACGAGCTGTTCTTCCAGGCCTGGCGCCCGTAGGCCGCCGCCGGTTCGCGACGGCACGCTCCGGCCGGTGCGCTCGGCGTCGTGCCGGTCGTGAGGTGGTTCGCGTCTTGTCGTCGCCGAAGCCGCGTACACTGCGGCAGGTTTCCCGAGAGGCGTCGCGACGAGCGGCCCGTCCAAAGGAGGAGACGTGCACGAACCCGACATCGCGCCGCTCGCGCGGCGGCTCGCCGAGGAGAACAACGTGGACTGGCGTCGGCTGCAGGGCAGCGGCGAGGGCGGTCGGGTCGTGGAGCGCGACGTGCTCGGTTACCTCGCCCGCGTGATGGCCGGCGAGGAGGCCGTCGACCCGACGCCGGAGCCCGTCCCGGACGGCATGGCGGCGTGGCCCGCGGGCGACGTGGCGGGGCCCGGGGCGCGTGGCGACCGCGAGCCGGAGACCGACTCGCCGCCCACCCTCGACGATGAGCTGTTCCTGTTCGACGACCCCGTTCCCGCGCCGCCGCCGCCCGCCGCGAAAGCGGAGGCGGAGCGCGCCGCGGAGGCGCCGCCCGCCGCGGAGGCCGCCGCGGTCGTGGACGACGAGCCGGTGACGGTCGTCGACGGGGACGAGAGCGAGGGCGACCTCCTGCTGGTGGGCGACGAAGCGCCGCCGGCGGCCGGGCCGATCGCCGCACGGGGCTGGGATGACGACGTGCGCCTGGACGAACTCCCCGACATGACCGATCCGGTCCGTGACGGGCTTTCCGACGCCGAGGCGTCGGCGGATCGCGGGACCACGCCGGGCGGCCTTGAGACGTTCGATCTGCCCGAGTTGTTCGCTTCCGACGAGTACGATGCGGCCGCCGCCGCGGTGGACGACGGCCTCTTCCTGGAGGACGCGGCGGACGCGTCGGGCGGCTCGGCGTCGCAATCGCCCGACCTCGTTCCGGATCTCGACGCCGAGGACGCGCTCCCCGCTTCGGAACCCGCGCCCGTGTTCGACGAGCCGGTCGACGAGCCGGCGTCCGCACCGGACACGGTCGCCCATGACGCGCCCGGCCCCGCGGAAGCGCCCACGCCGCCGCCCCTGTATGCGGTCTCGGCCGAGGCCGTGGCGATGGTCGAGGACGCGCCAGCACCGGCCGAGCCGGTCCCGCCCGTTGCGGCCGCTGAGGCGTGGGTCCGCCACGGGCCGGTCTGGCGTCGGCGGGTCGATGATCGCCTGCTGAGGCGCACCGTCTCCGAGGTGGCGGCCGCGCTCAACGCGCCGCCCGCGACGGTGCTGGCCCTGCTGGTGGGGCGGGCGGCGCGCCGGGCAGGCGCGACCGCTGGGCCCGTCGACGTCTGGCGCTGGCGGCGCGGCGGTGCCGAGCGGATCGCCGTCGACGTCGAGGGGCCGCTGCGCGACGCGGTCCACCGGCTCGAGACGGCGGCAGCCCGCCCCGGCGGCGCCGCGGCCAGCATGGTCGTGGCCGACCTGTCCGAACTCGACCTCGACGAGGCCGTTCTGCACCTGGAGGTCCCGGTGCTGGCCCTCGGGCGGGCGATCGGTGACGGCGCCTGGATCAGCCTCTCGGGCGATCGCGTCGAGGACGCGACGGTCGGCGCGCTGGCGCAGGTCGCGGAGTTGATCGCCTCGCCGGTGCGCCTGTTGGTCTGACGCTCAGCGCGTGTCGAGGGGGCCGTCGCCGGTCGGGGTGTCATCGAGCGGCAGGAGCAGCCACATCGCCGGGTAGGCCAACAGCGTGATCCCGAGCGAGGGGAGCAGGCTGATCGCCCACAGGGCCCGCACGGCCGCTGGTGGGGCGCCCACGAAGGCGGCGATCCCACCGCACACCCCCGCCACGACGCGCGACCGGCGGCTGCGGCGCAGCGGGGTCGCCGCGCCTCGCGGGCGCCGTGCGCGTCGCTGCTGATGGGCGAGCGGGTCGGTGGGCATCGGTGGGTTCGGCATCGCGACCAGGATAGCGGGCGCGGCGCCGACGGACGGTGGCGTGGCCCCCCGGGTGCGGCGCACTCGGGGCGCAGCTCGCCCGTGGCGCAGCGCGCCGACGGCGCGAGGTAGATTGCGGCCCATGGGCAACGCTCCGCGCCGCATCGTGGTCGCCGTCAGCGGCGGCTCCGGCATGCCGTACGCCGTCGACCTGCTCCGCGCCCTGCGCGCGATCGCCGGCGTCGAGACCCATCTGGTGGTCACCGCCGGCGCCAAGCAGGTGCTGCCGACCGAGGTGGACCTCACGCTGCACGACCTGGAGGCGCTGGCCTCGGTGGTGCACAAGGACGCCGACCTGGGCGCGCCGATCGCCTCGGGCAGCTTCCGCCTGCACGGGATGGCGGTGGTGCCCTGCTCCGCGGGCACCCTCGCGAAGGTGGCGCTGGGCATGACCGACAACCTCGTGTCGCGGGCGGCGCACGTCTGCCTCAAGGAGCGTCGGCCGCTGGTCCTGACCGTGCGCGAGGCGCCTTACCCCCGCCCCATGCTGCACAACATGCTAGCGGCGCACGATGCCGGCGCGGTCGTGCTCCCCGCGTCGCCCGGCTTCTACCATCGGCCGGCCTCGGTGGCCGAGCTCGTCGCCGGGATCACGGCCCGGACCCTCGACCTGCTCGGGCTCGAACACCGGCACGCCCCGCGCTGGCGCGACGATGCCTGAGGCGATCGCCGGGCTGCTGCCGGCGGCCGGCAGCGGCGAGCGCCTGGGGCGCGGCCCGAAGGCCTTCGTCGAGGTCGGTGGCCGGCCCCTGCTGGTGTGGGCGGCCGCCGCGTTGGCGCCATGGGTCGACGAGTTGGCGGTGGCGGTCCCCGAGGCCGACGTCGACCGGGCGCGGTCGCTGCTCGCGCCGTGGGCCGTAGGCCTACGGCTGCGGGTGGTGGCCGGTGGCCACACGCGCCAGGCCACCGTGGCCCACCTGCTGGCGGCGGTGGAGGCCGACGTGGTGGTGGTGCACGATGCGGCGCGACCGTTCCTCGACGGCGACACGGTCGCTGCCGTCATCGCCGCCACCTTGGCGCACGGCGCCTGCTCGGTGGGGCAGGCGGTGGTCGACACCCTGGTGCGGGTCGCCGACGGCGCCGTCGTGGACCGCGGCGCCCTGCGGGCGGTGCAGACGCCGCAGGGCTTCAGGCGAGCGCTGCTGGTGCGGGCCCACGCGGCCGCCGCGCGGGACGCCATCGCGGCGACCGACGACGCGGGTCTGGTCCGACGCCTCGGCCTCGACGTCGCGTGGGTCGATGGCGGCGCGCACCTCTTCAAGGTGACCACCCCGGCCGACCTGGCGCTGGCCGAGGCGATGGCGGCGTCCGGCGCCTTGGGCGCGGGGCCGCCCGCGGGGCCGGCGGCGTGAGGCTCGCGGTCGCGGTCGAGGCGGCGCCGGCGAAGCTCAACCTCGGCCTGCGGGTCCTCGGCCGGCGCCCCGACGGCTTCCACGAACTCGACTCGCTGTTCGTGCGCCTCGACCTGGCGGATTCCGTGACGCTGCGACCGGCGTCGGCGGCGGGCGGCGACGCCGTGACGCGCGCGCCGGCCGGTGACGACTGGCTAGACGGTCGCCCCCTCGACACCGGCGGCGGCAACCTGGTGACCCGGGCCCTGGTGGCGTACCGGCGGGCCGCGGCCGCGCGTGGCGTGGCCGTGCCGCCGGTGGCGGCGGGGCTGGTCAAGCGGATCCCGTGGGGCGCAGGCCTGGCGGGCGGCTCGGCGGACGCGGCCGCGACCCTGCGGGGGGCGGCGAGGCTCTGGCCCGCCGGCGTCGACCTGCCGGCGCTGGGCGCCGAGCTGGGCTCCGACGTGCCCTTCTGCCTCGCCGGCGTGCCGGCCGCGCGCGTGGGTGGGCGCGGCGAGTCCGTGGCCGAGGTGGACCTGCCGCCGCTGGCGCTGGTGCTCGTCTACCCGGCGGTGGAGGTGTCGGCCGCGTCGGCGTTCGGCTGGTGGGCGGTCGAGCCGGTCGACGTGCCGCCTCCGGCCGAGGCCGACCTGCGGGCTGGCCGCCGCCCCGAGCCGCGCAACGCCCTCGAGGGCCCGGTGGCCGCGCGCGTGCCGCCGGTAGCGGACGCCCTGGCGGCGCTGCGGTCGCTCCGGCTGGGGCCGGTCGCCATGAGCGGCTCCGGCTCGACCTGCTTCCTGCTGGCGTCCGATGCGGCGGCGGCGCAGGCGGCCGCGCGCGAACTCCGCGACCGCCGTCCCGACTGGTGGGTGCGCGCCGCCCGCAGCGGATGAGGGCGCGTCAGAGCGGGTCGAAGTCGCCGCGCGCCCGCACCGGTCGGCCGAGCTGGGCGCTCTCGTAGCTGGCGAGGATCAGCCGCACGGCCTCCCGCCCGTCCTCGCCCGTGCAGGCCACGGGGCGCTCGCCGCGGGTCGCCTCCAGGAAGGCCATCACGTGGCGGGCGTGGGCCGACCCGCCGGCGAAGCGGTGCTCGGTGACGTCGGTGTCGCCCCAGGTCGTGCCGGGCGAGGTGCGGTGGGCGTGGCGCACGACGGGCACGCCCGTCCGGTTGGTGTACTCGAACGTCCCCTCGGTGCCGTACAGCCACCAGCCCTCCTCCCAGCCGGTGGCGGTCCAGGCGACCTCGGCCGTGCCGATGGCGCCGCTCTCGAACGCCAGCGACACGTGCGCGGTGTCCTCGACCTCGACGTCGTACTTGCGCCGGGCCAATCGCGCGAACACCTCCTCGACGTCGCCGCCCAGGTAGCGCGCGAGGTCCATGAGGTGGCAGCCATTGTCGAGCAGCGTCCCGCCCCCCGCCAGCGCGCGGGTGGCGAAGCTCGGCTTCACCTCGCGCGCCCCGGCCCAATCGTGGGCCTGCCGCAGGCGCAGGTGCGTCAGCGTTCCGAGGTCGCCCGCGGCCAGCATGCGGCGCGCGAGGTCACCCGCAGCGTGCGACCGCAGCTGGTGGTTGACCATGAGCACGACGCCGGCAGCGCGGCACGCGGCGATGATCTCGTCCGCCTGGGCGAGGTCGAGCGCGAGGGGCTTCTCGCACAGCACGTGGATCCCCGCGGCCGCCGCGGCCAACGTCGCCGGATGGTGCAGGGCGGTGGGGAGGCAGATGGACACGGCGTCCAGGCCGCCGGCGGCCAGCATCTCGCGGTAGTCGGCGTGGGTGCGGGTCACGCCCCACGCGCCCGCGCGGGCGGCCAGCGTGGGCGCGTGCACGTCGGCGAGCGCGACCACGTCCGCGCCGCCCGCCAGGTAGCCCTCGCGGTGCAGCGCGGCGATGCCGCCCACACCGATGATGCCGATGCGCAGGGGTCGGGTCATGGCGACGGCTCGGAGCGGCCGAAGCGGCTCAGATGTGCTCCTTGGTGGGGTTCGGAACGGGCTCCAGCTCGGTGCTGCGGAAGCACTTCGAGGCGTCGATGGTGACGCGCCGGCGGGCCCAAGCCGCCGCGTTCGCGACGATCCGGCGAACCAGCGGGTGATGGTAGGTGGGGAAGGTCTCGTGGCCAGGCCGGAAGTAGACCACCTGGCCGTGCCCGCGGCGCCAGGTGCAGAGGCTGCGGAACACCTCGCCTCCCTGGAACCAGCTGATCATCAGCAGCTCGTCGGGTGTCGGGACGTCGAAGCGCTCGCCGTACATCTCCTCCTGCTCGAGCTCGAAGTAGGCCGGCACGCCCTCCAGGATCGCGTGCGAGGGCTGCAGGTTCCACAGCCGCTCCCGCTCGTCGGCCTCGCGCCACAGCAGCGACGCGTGGCTTCCCAGCACGCGCTTGAACGGCTTGGAGAAGTGGGCCGAGTGCAAGACGACCAGCCCCATGCCCTGGAGCACGGCCTCGTGCACCTTGGCCGCCCAGGCGTCGCTCACCTCTGCATGCGCCTTGTGGCCCCACCACAGCAGGACGTCGGTGTCGGCCAGCAGTTCGTCGGAGAGCCCGTGGTCGGGCTGGCGCAGGGTCGCCGTGCGCACGAGCGCATCGGGATGCCGCTCGAGCACGGCGTCACGCAGCGCGCCATGGATGCCCTCCGGGTAGATGCGCCCGACGACCTCGTGCTCGAGCTCGTGGAGGTACTCGTTCCAGATGGTGACCTTGAGCGGGGCCATGCGACGAGTCTACCGCCGCGCCACCGGGGCACCGGGCCTCACCCCGTGACCGCCCCCTCGGCCGCGCTGCCCACCAGCCTGGCGTACTTGGCCAGGACCCCCACCGTGTAGCGCGGCGCGGGTGGCACCCATGCCGCCCGCCGCGCCGCCAGCTCGGCGTCGTCGAGCTTCACCGCCAGCAGGTTGCGCTCGGCATCGATGACGATCGTGTCGCCGTCGCGCAGCAGGCCGATGGGGCCGCCCACGGCCGCCTCGGGGGCGACGTGCCCGACCACCAGCCCGTAGGTGCCGCCCGAGAAGCGCCCGTCGGTGATCAGGCCGACGGCGTCGCCGAGGCCCTTGCCGATGATCGCGCTGGTGGGGGAGAGCATCTCGCGCATCCCCGGGCCGCCGACCGGCCCCTCGTAGCGGATGACCAGCACGTCGCCCGGGCGGATGCGGTCCTCGAGGATCGCCGCCATGGCGTCCTCCTCGGACTCGAACACGCGCGCCGGACCGCTGATGCGGGTCTGCGCGAGCCCCGAGGTCTTGGCCACGGCGCCCTCGGGGGCGAGGTTGCCGCGCAGGATCGCCAAGTGGCCCGCGGCGTACTTCGGGCGGTCGAACGGCAGGATCACGTCCTGGTCCGCCGGCGGCTCGACGGCGACGCCGGCGAGGTTCTGCGCTACCGTCTCGCCGGTCACCGTCCTGCAGCCGCCGTGCAGCAGCCCTGCCTCGAGCAGCATCCGCATGACCTGCGGGATGCCGCCGGCGCGGTGGAGGTCGGTCGCCACGTAGCGCCCGGAGGGCTTGAGGTCGCACAGGTGCGGCGTGCGGCGGCGGATCGCCTCGAAGTCGTCGAGGTCGAGCGGCACCTCGGCCGCACGGGCGATCGCCAGGAGGTGGAGCACCGCGTTGGTGCTGCCGCCGATCGCCATGACGACGGCGATGGCGTTCTCGAAGGCCTCGCGGGTCAGCAGGTCGCGCGGGCGAACGTCGTCGGCGATCAGCCGCAACAGGGTCTCGGCGGCCGCCTCGGTGGAGCGAATCTTCTCGTCGTCCTCGGCCGCCTCGGTGCTCGAGTAGGGGAGCGACAGCCCGAGGGCCTCGATGGCGGATGACATCGTGTTGGCCGTGTACATCCCGCCGCACGAGCCCTTGCCGGGGCAGGCGTGCCGCTCGATGGCGCGGAAGGTGTCGAGGGGGATGCGGCCGGCGGCGTACTCGCCCACCGCCTCGAACACCGACACGATCGTCAGGTCCTCGCCGTCGTGGCGACCGGGCTTGATGGTGCCGCCGTAGACGAACAGTGCCGGCACGTTCAGCCGCGCGATGGCGATCATCGCGCCGGGCATGTTCTTGTCGCAGCCGCCGATCGCCAGCAGCCCGTCCATCGACTGGCCGCGCACGACGGTCTCGATGCTGTCGGCGATGACCTCGCGCGACACCAACGAGCACTTCATACCCTCCGTGCCCATCGAGATGCCGTCGCTGATGGTGATCGTCCCGAAGGTCTGGGGCATGCCGCCCGCGCGCCGCAGGGCCGTCTCGGCCGCGGCCGTGAGCTCCCCGAGGCCGGCGTTGCACGGGGTGATCGTGCTGTGGCCGTTGGCGACGGCCACGATCGGCTTGTCGAAGTCCGCGTCGGTGAAGCCGACGGCGCGCATCATGGCGCGGTTGGGCGCGCGGTGGTCGCCCTGGGTCACGATGGCGGAGCGGCGGTTGAGCGCGGGTTGGTCGGGCATCGGTTCCTCCGGCGGTCTGTTGTGGGCATCGTACCCGCCGCGGGCGCGCCGCCGGCGGCGGCGCTCAGCGTGCGGCGCCGCCCGGGCTCGAACCCGCGGGCTCGACCGCGGCGGGCAGGTGGGCGAGCACCGCATCCGTGAACGCCCGCGTACCGCGGCCGCCCCCCAGGTCGCGGGTGGGGTCCTCGGCCAGGGCCGCGCGCACGGCGCCCTCGAGCGCGGCGGCGGCGGCCGGCGCAGCGAGCGCGAACCGCAGCATCATGGCGGCGGAGAGCAGCGTCCCGGTGGGGTTCGCCAGGTCGCGCCCCGCGATGTCGGGGGCGCTCCCGTGGACCGGTTCGTAGAGGCCGACGCGGCCGCCGAGGCTGGCCGACGGCAGGACGCCGAGCGACCCGGGCAGCACCGCCGCCAGGTCGGAGAGGATGTCGCCGAAGAGGTTGGCGGTGACCAGCACGTCGAAGGCGCGCGGCTCGCGCACGAGCTGCATCGCGGCGTTGTCGACGTAGAGGTGGTCGAGCGCCACGCCCGGAAACTCGGCGGCGTGGACGCCCACGACCACGTCGCGCCAGAACTGCGACACGTCGAGCACGTTGGCCTTGTCGACGCTGGTGACGTGGCCGCGCCGCAGCCGCGCCGCCTCGAACGCGGTGCGGGCGATGCGCTCGACCTCGTAGCGCTCGTAGACGTCGGTGGAGACGCCGCGATCGGGGCCGTTGTAGGAGGGCTTGCCGAAGTAGATGCCGCCGGTGAGCTCGCGCACGATGAGGAGGTCGGTACCGCGGGCGATCTCGGGCTTGAGCGGCGAGAGGTGCTCGAGGCCCTCGAAGACGGCGACCGGGCGCAGGTTGGCGTACGCGCCCAGGTGCTGGCGGAGGCCCAGGATGCCGCTCTCGACCCGCAGCGCGCGCGGGAGACGGTTCCACGGGTGATCGCCGACCGGCCCGCCGGCCGAGCCCATCAGGACCGCGTCGGCCGCCAGCACGCCGTCCTTGGTGGCGTCGGGCAGTGGCGCGCCGTGGGTGTCGATGGCATGGCCGCCGAAGGGAAGCCGCTCGAACGCGAGCGATAGGCCGGCGCGCGGCGCGAGGGCCGCCAGCACCTCGAGCGTGGCGTCGACCACCTCGGGGCCGATGAAGTCGCCGGCCAGCACGGCGATGCGGTGGCCGCGGACGCCGTCGGCGGTCACTCGCCCGCCGGCGGCGGTCACTCGCCCGCCGTCGGCGGTCACTCGCCCGCCGGCGGCGGTCATGCGCCTGCCTCGGCGAGGTAGGGCAAGCGGGCGGCGGTGGCGGCGACGGCGGCGTCGTTCGTCAGCAGCTCGGCCAGCGGGTCGAAGCGACCACGCAGCAGGGCGTCGCGGGCCGTGGCCGGGATCGTGCCGGGGTAGCGACGGCCGGCGAAGGTCACGGCGGCGTCGCCGACGTCGATCGCGAGCTCGCCGGCGGGGTCGGCCGCGACGGCCGCCGTGAGCGCGACCAGCTCCTCGGGCCCGAGCGCGAGGCAGACGAGCCCGAGGGTGGTGGCGTTGGCGAAGAAGATCTCGGCGAAGGAGCCCGCGACCACTGCCCGGAAGCCGGCGCGCACGATCGACTGCGGCGCGTGCTCGCGCGAGCTGCCGCAGCCGAAGTTGCCACCGGAGAGCATGACGGTAGCGCCGCGCCGCTCGGGGCGATCGAGCGGGTGCCCGAGGGGGCGGCCGTGGTCGTCGAAGCGCGCGTCTTGGAACAGGACCGCGCCGAGGCCGTCGAAGGTGATCGCCCGCAGGTAGCGCGCGGGGACGATGCGGTCGGTATCGATGTCGTCGCCGGGCACCACGACGCCGCGGCCGCGCACGTGCCGGATCGGTTGCAGCGCCATGTCAGGCCCCCTGCGCGCCGAAGACGGCGCGGGCGTCGGCCACCGCCCCGGTCACCGCGGCGGCGGCGACCATGACGGGGCTCATCAGTACCGTGCGGCCGGCGGCGGAACCCTGCCGGCCCTTGAAGTTGCGGTTGCTTGAGCTGGCGCAGAGCTCGTCGCCCTGCAGCTTGTCGGGGTTCATCGCCAGGCACATGGAGCAGCCTGCGGCCCGCCACTCGAAGCCGGCCTCGACCAGCACGCGGTCGATGCCCTCGCGCTCGCACGCCTCCTTGACCAGCGTGGAGCCGGGCACCGCGATCGCGCGCACGCCAGGGGCCACCCGACGCCCCCGCAGCACGGCGGCCACCTCGCGGAAGTCGCTGAGGCGGGCGTTGGTGCACGAGCCGAGGAAGGCGACCTCCACGGGCGTGCCGGCGATCGGCTGGCCGCCGACGAGCTTCATGTGTGCCAGCGCCTCCTCGACGGCTGCGCGCTCGCTCGCCGGCACCTCGTCCGGGTGCGGCACGCGCTCGTCGATGAACACCGCCTGGCCCGGGTTGATGCCCCAGGTGACGGTCGGGGCGATGTCGGTGGCGTCGATGGCCACGATGTCGTCGTAGGCGCAGCCGGGGTCGCTGGCGGTCGCCCGCCAGCGGGCGACCGCTTCGTCCCACGCGGCGCCCGCGGGCGCGTAGGGGCGCCCCTCCAGGTAGGCGAAGGTGGTGTCGTCCGGGTTGACGTAGCCGCAGCGCGCGCCCCCCTCGATCGACATGTTGCACACCGTCATCCGCTCCTCCATGCTCATGCGGTCGAACACGGCGCCCGCGTACTCGTAGGCGTAGCCGATGCCGCCGTGGACGCCGAGCGTGCGGATGATGTGGAGGATGACGTCCTTGGCGTACACGCCGGGGCCCAGCGCGCCGTCGACCTCGATGCGCCGCACCTTGGGCTTGGTCATGGCGATCGTCTGACTGGCGAGCACGTCCCGGACCTGGCTGGTGCCGATGCCGAAGGCGACGGCGCCGAACGCGCCGTGGGTGCTGGTGTGCGAGTCGCCGCAGGCGATCGTCGTGCCGGGCTGGGTGATGCCCTGCTCGGGGCCGACCATGTGCACGATGCCCTGGAGCCCGGACGCGAGGTCGAAGTAGGTGATGCCGTGGCGCTCGCAGTTGGCCCTGAGGGCCTTGATCATCGCGTCGGCCAGCGGGTCGGCGAAGGGCTCGCTGCGCCGGTCGGTCGGCACGATGTGGTCGACCGTGGCGAAGGTGCGGTGCGGCATGCGCACCGCCAGGCGGAGGTCGTCGAGCATGCCGAAGGCCTGCGGGCTGGTGACCTCGTGGATCAGGTGGGTGCCGATCAGCAGTTGCGTCTGGCCGTTGGCCAGGGTGCCCACGGCGTGGGCGTCCCAGACCTTGTCGAACAGGTGGCGGGGTGGGTTCAAGCTGGCTCCTCGAGGGCGGGCGGCGGTCGCCGGGTCGGCCGGCGGCGGCGCGCTGGGGTGGGGAACGGAGCGCCCCCGGTCGGGCGGGCGACCGGGGGCGCGACGGCGACGGGGATCGCCTCAACGGCGCGATCCGCAGGCGCTGGCGGCCCGCCAGGCTAGCGGCAGGGTGTGGCGCCGCTGGATGGCCCGCAGGCGACGTCGGACGCGGGGGGCGCGCTGCATGGGCCAAAGCGTACGCAGCGGCGAGGTGGCTGTCAACGCGCGCGCGGCGCCGCCGCGCCGCGGCGCCGCCGCGCCGCGGCGCAGGCCAGGCGCCAATGGCAGCGAGTTCAGCTGCGGCCCGTGCGGCCGATCGGCGGGCTGCCGCCGCCCGGGCGGGAGAGTCCGCCGCCAGTGGGGCGGGGCACCTCGGCGGGCCGGACCGGGCGCCCGTCGCGCGACTCGCCGCTGGCGGAGAGGCCGCCGGTGCCCACCAGCCGCTCGAACTCCTTCGCGTCGACCGAGCGCGACAGGCCGACCTCGAAGCTGATGACGCGCTTGAGGTGCAGTTCGGCCAGGCAGGCGTCCATGGTGATCATGCCGAGGTTGCCGCTGACCTGCATGGAGGCGGGGATCTGGTGCGTCTTGCCCTCGCGGATCTGGTTGCGGATCGCCGGCGTCGCGATCAGCAGTTCGTAGGCGAGGGCGCGGCCCTCGCCCGAGGCGCGCGGCAGCAGCTGCTGCGTGAAGATAGCCTGGAGGTTGTTGGAGAGCTGGACCCGGACCTGCTCCTGCTGCGCGTCGGGGAAGACGTCGATGATGCGGTCGACGGCCTCGGGCGCGGAGTTGGTGTGCAGCGTGGCGAGGACCAGGTGGCCGGTCTCGGCCGCCGTCACGGCGGCGCCGATCGTCTCGTGGTCGCGCATCTCGCCGACCAGGATGACGTCGGGCGCCTGCCGCAGCACCGAGCGCAGGGCCGCGTGGAAGTCGCGCGTGTCCTCCCCGATCTCGCGCTGCTGGACGATCGAGCGCTTGTGCGAGTGGAAGAACTCGATCGGGTCCTCGACGGTGACGATGTGCTTCTGCGACTCGTTGTTGATCTGGTCGATCATCGTCGCCAGTGTCGTCGACTTGCCCGAGCCGGTGGGGCCGGTGATGAGCACCAGGCCGCGCGGCAGGCGCGCGATCTCGGCCATCTCCTTGGGCACTCCCAGCGTCTCGAACGGGATGACGTCCTCCGAGATCGTCCGCATGACGCCCCCGACCGATCCGCGCTGCTGGAAGCAGTTCACGCGGAAGCGGCCGTGGCCCGAGAGGCTGAACGAGAAGTCGAGGTCCTTGCGCTCCTCGAAGTTGCGCTGCTTCTTCTCGTCCATCATCGAGTACATCAGCCGGCGGGTCAGGTTCGGCGTGAGCACGTCGTGCTCGGTGGGGCGCCACTCGCCGTCGATCTTGATCATCGGCGCGAGCCCCACGGTCAGCACCAGGTCGGAGGCGCGCCGCTCGACGGCGAGCTTCAGGAGGTCGACGATGTCGACCTGGGATTGGGTTGCACGGATCTGGTCGGACATCAGCCCATCCTCCTCATCAGTCGGCGGTCCTGGCGAGGACCTCCTCGAGGGTGGTGATCCCCTCGAAGGCCTTCAGGACCCCGTCCTCTCGTAGCGTCCGCATGCCGCGTTTGATGGCCAACTCCTTGATCTCCAGCGCCGACGCCTCCTTGACGATGGCGTTGGCGGTGTCGTCGTCGACCGTCAACAGCTCGTGGATAGCGTATCGCCCGTTGTAGCCGCTGCCACCGCATTTCTCACAGCCGACGCCGCGGTAGAGCTTCTTGCCGTGGATCTCGTCGGCCGCCAGGCCGAGGCGGCGCAGGATGTCGTGCTCCGGCGTGTACTCCACGCGGCAGTCTCGGCACACGCGGCGGACCAAGCGCTGCGCCAGGACGCCGATGAGCGAAGCGGACACGTTGAACGGCTCGATCCCCATCTCGGTGAGGCGCACGACGGCGCTCGCCGCGTCGTTGGTATGGAGCGTGGCGATCAGCAGGTGGCCGGTGAGGGCGGCCTCCATGGCGATCTTGGCGGTCTCGTGGTCGCGGATCTCGCCGACCATGATGATGTCCGGGTCCTGCCGCAGGAAGGCGCGCAGGGCCCGGGCGAAGTCGAGGCCGGCCTTGAGGTTGACCTGGGTCTGGTTGATGCCGGGGATCTCGTACTCGACCGGGTCCTCCACCGTCAGCACGTTGACGTCGGGGGTCGCGATGCGCTTGAGGATCGAGAAGGTGGTGAACGACTTGCCCGAGCCGGTGGGGCCGGTGATCAGGAACATGCCGTAGGGCTTCTGGATCACGTCGGTGAAGCGCTGGAAGTTGTGCTCGGCGAAGCCCAGCTGCTCGATATCCGGGATCGAGGCGGCCTTCTTCAGCAGGCGCATGACCGACTTCTCGCCGTACACCGTGGGCAGCGTCGACAGGCGCAGGTCGACCTCGGTCGACCTGTCCTTGTAGCGGATGCGGCCGTCTTGCGGCACCCGGCGCTCTGCGATGTTCAGGCCGCCCATGATCTTGATGCGCGCCGCGAGGGCGCCGGCCGTGGCCTTCGGCATCTTCATGTACTCGCGCAGGCTGCCGTCCTTGCGGACGCGCACGGTGACCCCCTCGGGCCGGGGCTCGACGTGGATGTCCGACATGTCGTTGAGGATGGCCTCGCGGATGATGTTGTTGACCACCTTCACCAGCGCGTTGTCGTCGATCGCGCTGGTGTCCTCCGCGACCTGCGCGCCGCCGCCGACCTCCTCGAGCATGGCCCGGGCGAGCTCGTCCATGTCGGCGCCGTCGCGGTAGAAGCGGTTGATCAGGCGCAACAGCGACTCCTCGGTCGCCACCGAGGGCTGGATCTCCTTGCCCGTGATCAGCCGGATGTCGTCGAGCGCGAACACGTGCCGCGGGTCCTTCATCGCCACGACCAGGGTGTTGCCCTCGAGCCGGATGGGCATCGCCTGGTAGCGCCGAACGGTCGGCTCGGGCACCATCGTCACGACCAGCGGGTCGATCTTGGCGCTGCTCTCGTCGACGTACTCGTACCCCAGCTGCATGGCAAGGCTCTTGGCCAGCATCTCGGGCGAGATCTTGCCCGACTGCACCAGCGTGTCCTCGAGCCGGCCGCCGCCGGAGCGCTGCTTGTTCAGCGCCTCGTCGACGTCGAGCTGCGAGACGTAGCCGAGGTCGACCAGCACCTCGCCGAGGGGCTTGACCTTGCCGAGCTTCGCCTGCTCCTCCAGCGCCTTGCGCAGCTGCTCGCGCTTGAGCTTCTTGCTCAACAGCAGCGTCTCGCCGAGGCGCCCCTTGTCGCTGGCATACATGCGCTCGATCCGTCGCTGCACCTGCGCCTCGGTGGTCCCGACGAAGTCCACGGGGCGCTGGATGATCGCCTCGACGTCGCTCAGGCGCCGGGGGTCCGACACCGCCACCACCACGCGCTCGCCGTCGAACCGCAGCGGCACGGCGCTGAGCTGGACGGCGTCGAGGCGCAGCAGCTGGCTGGCGAGGCGCTCGTCGAAGGGCGCGTCCTCGATGCGGGTGACGAAGGGGAGGCCGAACTGCTCGGTCAGCAGCTGCGACAGCTGGTCGGCGTCGACGTGGCCGCGCTTCACCAGGATGCGGCCGAGCAGGCCGCCGGTGCGCTGCTGCTCCGCCACAGCGTCCTGCAGCTCCTCCTCGGACAGCAGGCCCTTGCTCACCGCCAACGCGCCGAACCGCTGGCTGGTGTCGACGTGGACGTCGGGCGGGGGGGTCAGGCCGAGCTCGGGGTAGTAGGTGGCCAAGGCCCAGCGGATCTCGCTCTGCAGGCCCTGGTACGGCTCGACGACGCAGCCGGAGACGTCCTCGATCTCCTCCAGCGCGAGCGCGTCGAGCGGGTCCTCGAACGCCACGCGGAGGCGGTGGCCGTCGATGGCGAAGGGCAGCGCGCCGACCTCGTACGCGGTGGTGGCGGGCACCTTGATCAGCGCCTCGGTCATGACGTCGACCCGTGGCAGCATGACCAGCGGGATGCCGATCGACTCCTCCACGGCCCGCGCGATGCGCTGCTCCGAGATGACGCCGATGTGGACGAGGACGTCGGCCAGCCGGCCGCCGACCTCGGCGTGGCGCCCGATCGCCTGCTGCAGGGCGTCGTCGCTGACGTAGCCACGCTCCAGCAGCACGGCGCCCAGGCGTTTGTCACCGATCGAGAGGACGGGCACGGTCACCTCCAGCGAGCACCCAGCGCTCCAGGCGGCGGGCCACCCGGGTGTGCGCGTGGCGGCCGGGCGTGAGCGGCGAGACGAGCACCGAGGCCAACCCGGCACAGCGGGCCCCCAGCACGTCGGTGAAGAGTTGGTCGCCCACCATGACGGTCGTGGCCGGCGTGGTGCCGAGCGCCGCGACGCCGCGGCGGAAGGCGAACCCCCAGGGCTTGCCGGCCATCGCGACGGCCGGCACGTCGAGCCGCCGACCGAGGTCCGCGACGCGCCGCCAGGTGCCGTTCGAGAGGATGCCCACCCGCACGCCGGCCGCGATCAGCCCGGCGACCCAGGCCTCCGCAGCGGGCGCGACGGGCCGGTCGTCGCCCGGCACGAGGGTGTCGTCGACGTCGACGAGCACGCCGACCAACCCCTTCGCGCGCAGCCACTCGAGGGATACGTCCGTGACCGACGCGACATGGAGGTCGGGGGCTAGCATCCGGCGACTGTAGCATCGCCGCGAACGTTGGCTCGCGAACCGTTTCACGTCGGGGCGCCGGCGTGCGCGAGCGCCTCGGCGAGGGCCGCCAGGAAGGCGTCGGGGTCGTCGAGGTAGGCGTGATGGCCGCCCGCTAGCAGCGCCGTCAGCGCGTGCGGTACGCGCTCGAGCGCGACCTCGGCCTGGTCCGGGTAGCAGCTGCGGTCGCCGGTGGCCAATAGCACGGCCACGGGCCCGGCGCAGCCCCCGAGCTCATCGGCGACGTCGACCCGCCAGGGGGCGTCGAGGCCGGCCGACTCGCTCGGCCCGAGCAGCACGGTCGACTCGGCGTGCTCCAGGCGCAGGCGCGCCGCGGGGTCCGGGAACAGCAGGGCGTCGAACAGCGGCTTGGCGCCCGCCACCGCGAAGGCGGCGTCGACCGACGCCTCGGGATCGCCGTCCTCCTCGCCCGGCGGGCCGAGGGGTCGGGGCGCACCGTCCCCCCGAGCGCTCGGGACGGTCGCCTGGCGGCGCAGCGTGCGCGCCAGCAGCGGCATCGACAGCCAGGGGTTGAGCCACACCTGACCCCGCACCAGTTCGGGGTGGCGCGCGACGCAGCGCACCGCGACGGCCGCCCCGAAGCCGTGCGCCAGCAGGGTTACCCGCCCCAGCCGCAGCGCGCGGACCACCGCCGCCGCGTCGTCGGCGAGCGTGTCGAGGTCGAAGGGGGCGTCGGCGTAGCTGCGGCCGCCGCCGCGCTGGTCGAGGTAGACCATTCGGTAGCGCTCTAGGTCGTCGCCGAGCAGCTCGCGGAACGCGTGGGCCGACGCGCCGGGGCCGCCGTGCAGGAAGAGCACCGGCGGGGCGTCGGCCGGTCCCACCTGCTCCACGTAGAGGTCGGCCCCGCCGCGCACGAGGTGCAGGGCCTCGTCGAGGAAGCCCGCGCTCATGCGTCGGCCCTCCGGAACCGCCACCGCCGGGTGCGCTCGTCGACGTCGGGCTCGGGTCCGCCGCCGCGCGCGGTCAGCAGCCACAGGCCAGGCTGGTCGAGGCTGGTGAGCAGCTCGACCTCGGCGCCGCTCGCTCGCAGGTCGCGGCCCAGCCGCTCCAGCGACTCGCGCGCGCCGGGACCGCCGCGCTCGAAGAAGCGCACGTGCGGCGGTGGCTCGTCAGATGGGGGTCGCATGACCGCATGCTAGGCGGCCGGCGGGGCCGGGTCGCGGTCGCGGGCGACGCGGGGGCGTTCGCCCGCACGTGCTAGCTTCGCGCTGGAGGTCGAGCCATGCGCCCCCCGTTCCCGTCGCGTCGCCCGGCCCGCCGCAGCCTCGACGAGCTGCGCCCGTACATCCGCGACGGGCGCTACCGCCTCGGTCCCCACGTCACCCGTCACGCCCTCGCCGAGGGCTTCACCGAGCGCGACGTGGTGATGACGCTGCTCCACGGCCGCGAGCTCGCGCGCTACCTCGACGATCGCCGGCTGCTGGTTCTCGGCTGGCTCCCGGCGGGTCGACAGGTGCGCCTGCCCCTGCACGTCGTCGCCGAGTACGGCCGTCCCCGCTGGGTCGACGTCGTCACCGCCTTCATCCCGTCCGATCCGCACCGCGTCGTGTCGCGTCGGCGCCTGGCCGAACTGCTGCGGCCGCTGCCGGACGGTGGCCGCGCGGCCGTTGCCGGCGCGGACGACGGCGCGCGCAAGGGTGACCGGCCGCCCGCGGGCCGCGCCCGCCGCGACGCGGGCGGGCGCGCCGCGTCAGGTCACGGCTAGGCGGAACAGGGCGCGGGCGTTCGCGTCCAGTTGGCGCTCCAGGTCGGCTGCGTCGACGCCCCGCAGGCGCGCGAGTTCGGTGGCCGTCAGGCGCACGTGCGCGGGCACGTTGGGCCGGCCGCGATGCGGCACCGGCGCCAGGTAGGGCGCGTCGGTCTCCACCAGCAGGCGGCCCGCGGGCACGGCGAGGGCGGCGGCCCGCACGGCCGTCGCCTTCGGGTACGTGAGGTTGCCGGCGAACGACACGTGCCAGCCGAGGTCGAGCGCCACGGCCAGCAGCTCCGGGTGGCCGTTGGTACAGTGCAGCACGCCGCGGGCGTGCCCCAGCTCGGCAAGCGTCGCGGCCGCCGCGCGCGAAGCGGGGTCGTCGCCGCCTTGTGGGTCGCGGACGTGGAGCACCAGCGGCAGGTCGTGCGCCTGGGCCAGGGTGCCCTGCCAGCGGAAGGCGGCAAGCTGCTGCGCCAGGGAGACGCGGTCCCAGTACAGGTCGACGCCGGTCTCGCCGACGCCGACGACCCGCGGATGCGCCAGTGCGGCCTCGACCTCGGCGCGGACGTCCGGGTCGACGGCCTCGTGCGCGTCGTTCGGATGGATGCCGACCACGGCGTAGGTTCGGGGGTCGCGCTCGGCCAGGCGCAGCACGGGCGCGAGTCGCGCGCGCTCGGTGGCGACGGTCACGACGGCCGCCAGGTCGTGGTCGAGGGCGGCGGTCAGGTCGGCGCAGCGGTCGAGGTGGCAGTGGGTGTCGATCACCCCGCCAGGCTACCCGGCTTCGCTTGTGAGGTTCCCGTAAGTGCCGACGCGCTAGCTTGGCGTCGGTCGAACCCCCGGCCAAGCGGCCCACCGCGAGCCGTCACCCGCGTCGGCGAAGCACGAGAGGAGTGGACGAAGGTGCTGCAGGAACCTGTGAACCGAACCGAACCACTGCGCAACCTCAGCGACGAAGAGCTGGTGCGGATCATCGACCGCTGCGAGGGCGCCATCGCCGATGGCAGCGCAGCGTTGCCCGACTACGAGGCCTTCGTCTTCGCCCAGCGCGAGCTCGCCCGGCGCACCTGGTCCTGAGTCGCGCTCGGCGCGCGGGCGGCGGGGCCGCCGCGCGGCTCTCATCTTCGCCCGGGCCCCGGATGACATCCTGATCGGGTGACCCTCGACCGGCGCCGCACAGCGGCTCACCTCGCCTGCTTGGCGGGGTGGGTCGTTTTCGGTTCGATCGCCTGCGCGCCCGCCGGCAGCGCGCTGCCGGCCCCCGTCGCGGGTACGCCGGAGCCCGTACTGGGCGGCATGCTTCCATCGCTGGGCGCCTTCGACGGCCTGGCATCCTGGTACGGCCCCGGCTTCGCGGGCCGGCGGACGTCGAGCGGCGAGGTCTTCGATCCGGGCCAACTTACGGCCGCCCACCGGACGCTGCCGTTCGGCACGGTGGTGCGGGTCGTCAACCTGGACAACGGCCGCGCGGTCCAGGTCCGGATCAACGACCGCGGCCCGTTCAAGCCCGGCCGCGTCATCGACCTCTCGCGCGCCGCCGCCGAGCAGCTCGACATGGTCCGCGCGGGCGTGGCCCCGGTGCGGGTCGAGCCGCTGGTTCCGGGCGTCGGCGCCGTGAGGCTGGCCGTCGCGGCGGACCTGCGCGGCTTCGAGGCGAGGTCGGACCTGTACCCGCCGGGTCGGCTGCTGCTGCTGCGCTCGGAGCGCTCGCCCGACCCGGTCGTCGTGCGGGTCGTGGCCGGCGAGGCCGGATCCGGGGCCGACCTGTTCGTCGCCCCGGAGCTCTACCTGGCGTTGGGCCCGTTCGTGAGCGTGCGCGCCGACTGATCGCCGCGCGCCATGGCGGCGGCCAGGCCGCGCGCGACCGCGTCGAGCGCGGCCGTGTCGCGCTCGTCGCGCATCCTCGCGACGTGCTCGACCAGCGCCGAGCCGACCACCACGCCGTCGGCGACGGCAGCCACCCGCGCGGCGGTCGCCGCGTCGGCGACCCCGAAGCCCACCGCCACCGGCAGGCCGCCCGCGCGCCGAGCGTCGGCGACGAGGTCGGCCACCGCCTCCGGCACACCCGCGCGGACGCCGGTCACGCCGGTGACCGACACGGCGTACACGAATCCGCGGCAGGCCGCGGTCACCAGCGCCAGGCGGGCCGGGGTGGAGGTGGGGGCGACCAGGAACACCGTGGCCAGGTCGGCGGCGCGGGCGGCGGCGATCAGCTCGGCGCCCTCGTCCGGCGGCAGGTCCGGCAGGATCAACGCGTCGACGCCGGCACCGCGGGCGTCGCGCACGAAGGCCGCCTCGCCCGCACCAGCCGGACCGCGGTAGGCGTACACCGGGTTGTAGTAGGTCATCAACGCGATCGGCACGTCGCTCTCGGCGCGCAGCCGGCGGACCAGGTCCAAAGTCGAGCGGGTGGTCGCGCCGCCCGCCAGCGCCGCCTCCGAGGCCCGCTGGATCGTGGGACCATCGCCCAGCGGGTCGCTGAAGGGGAGGCCGATCTCCAGCAGGTCGGCGTGGCGCGCCAGGGTGCGGGCGGCCGCCAGCGAGCGGGGCGCGTCCGGGAAGCCCGCGGTGAGGTAGGGGACGAACGCGGCCCGGCCCGCGCGGGCCGCCCGCTCGAACGCCTCGCGCACGCGCGCGCCGCTCATGGCCGGCCCCCCTCGCCGGCCGCCGCCGGGGTGGTCGCGAGGCGCGCGACCTCGGCGACGTCCTTGTCGCCGCGGCCGGAGAGGTTCACCACCACCAGCTGGTCGCGGGCCATCGCCGGTGCCGCCTGCATGACGTAGGCGAAGGCGTGCGCGGTCTCCAGCGCCGGGATGATCCCCTCGAGCTCCGCGACGCGCCGGAAGGCGGCCAGCGCCGCCCGGTCGTCCACCGCCACGTACTCGGCGATGCCGGCGTCGGCGAAGTAGGCGTGCTCCGGTCCCACGCCCGGGTAGTCCAGGCCGGCCGACACGCTGTGGGCGGGGGCGATCTGCCCGTCGTCGTCGTGCAGCAGGTACATCAGCGCGCCGTGGAGCACGCCCCGGCGGCCGGCGCTGATGCTGGCGGCGTGCGCCCCGCTCGCCAGTCCGCGGCCGGCGGCCTCGACGCCCACCAGGCGCGGACGCTCCTCGGGCGGCAGGTAGGCGTAGGGGGCGAACAGGCCGATGGCGTTCGACCCGCCACCGACGCAGGCCACCGCCAGGTCGGGCGCGCGGCGCCCCTCCAGCGCCTGCAGCTGGGCCATCGTCTCGCGCCCGATGACGCTCTGCAGGTCGCGCACCATCATCGGGTACGGGTGCGGGCCCACCACCGAGCCGATGATGTAGAAGGTGGTCCGCACGTTCGTGACCCAGTCGCGGATCGCCTCGTTGGTCGCGTCCTTGAGGGTGCGCGTCCCGCTCGTCACGGTGCGGACCTCGGCGCCGAGCAGCCGCATGCGCACGACGTTGAGCTCCTGGCGCCGGACGTCCTCCTCGCCCATGTAGACCACGCAGGCGAGCCCGAACAGGGCTGCCGCGGTGGCGGTGGCGACGCCGTGCTGCCCGGCGCCGGTCTCCGCGATGACGCGGCGCTTGCCCATGCGGCGGGCGAGCAGCGCCTGGCCGACGGTGTTGTTGATCTTGTGCGCGCCGGTGTGGTTGAGGTCCTCGCGCTTGAGGTAGATCTTGGCGCCGCCGAGCTCGGCGGTCAGGCGCTCGGCCAGCGTGAGCATGCTCGGCCGGCCCACCACGTCGCGCAGGACGCGCGCGAGGTCGCGCTGGTAGTCGGGGTCGGCCTGGGCGAGACGGTAGGCGGCGTCGAGCTCGTCGAGCGCCGGGATCAGCGTCTCGGGGACGTAGCGGCCACCGTACGGGCCGAAGCGTCCGCGGGCGTCGGGGAGGGGGAACATGCGGCACCTCCGGATGGGTGCTGGGGGGGCCAGGATGGGATGGGGCGGTCGGGTCGCGGCGGCGCCCGGCGGCTGGGGGCAACGGCCGCGCGGCGCGGCATGCGCAGGGCGCTCAGGCGCCGGCCGCATGGGCACGCACGCGCGGCGGCCACCAGAACTGGTGGCGCACCTTGAATGCACGGGGCGTGCGGACGCGGCGGCGCGGTCGCATGGCGGGAATCTACCGCGCCCGGCGCCGAGGGGCAACCGTGTCGGCCGCGGTGCCCGCGCGCGCCGGCGCCGCGTTCAGGGCCGGCGGAGCCAGGCGTCGAGCTCGGGACTCCAGCGCGTCGGCGCGGACGGCCAAGCGCACGGGTCGCAGGCGAGCAGGGCCTCCTTCGGGCCGAGGGGTCTCGGCTCGCGCAGCCACCCCAGCGTGACGGCCAGCGCGCCCACCAGCCGGCGGGGATCGGCGCCGGCCCGGCGCCAGCCGGCGAGCGTGTCGCCGCCGCGGCGCTTCGCCATGCGCCGGCCGGCCGCATCGAGCAGCAGCGGCGCGTGGGCGTAGACCGGCGACGGGAGCCCCAGCGCCCGCGCCAGCGCGGCCTGGGCGCCCGTCGCCGGCAGCAGGTCGTCGCCGCGCACGACCTCGGTGATGCCCATGGCCGCGTCGTCCACCACGACCGCGAGGGCGTACGCCCAGAGGCCGTCGCTGCGCCTCACGACCACGTCGCCCACGTCGGCGGCCAGGTCGAAGCGGCGGGGGCCGAGGCGCCGGTCGACGATGTCGACCGGCGGGTCGCCCGGCGGGCCGAAGCGCACGCGGTAGGCCGGCGCGTGGCCGGCGGCGCGCCGCGCATCGGCGAGCTGCGCGCTCCGGCTTCGCTCGACCGGGCCGTACACGGGCCCGGTGGGGCCGTGCGGCGCCGAGGCGGCCTCCCGCAGGTCCCGGCGCGAGAGCCAGTCCTCCGCCAGGCGTCCCTGGGCCGCGAGGCGCGCCAGCGCCGCTTGGTACAGGTCGCCGCGCTGGCTCTGGCGGTAGGGCGCGTGCGGGCCACCGACGTCGGGTCCCTCGTCCCAGTCGAGGCCGAGCCAGCGCAGCTCGGCCAGGTTGCCGTCGACGGCCTCGGCGACGGTGCGCGGCCCGTCGAGGTCCTCGATCCGCATGACGAGGGCGCCGCCCTGCGCCCGCGCCGAGGCCCAGGCCAGCAGTGCGGTGCGCGCGTTGCCGAGGTGCAGCGCGCCGGTGGGAGAGGGCGCGAAGCGCCCGCGCACGCTGCTCAGAGGACGCCCGCCCGCCGCATCGCCTCCTGCACGGCGGCCGCCATGTCGGTGGGGGTGGGGGCGATGACGACCCCGGCCGCCTTCAGGGCGGCGATCTTGTCGGCCGCCGTCCCCTGGCCACCGCTGATGATGGCGCCCGCGTGGCCCATCCGCCTGCCGGGCGGGGCCGTCGTGCCGGCGACGAAGCTCGCCACCGGCTTGGTCATGTGCGTCGCGATCCAGGCAGCCGCCTCCTCCTCGGCGCTGCCGCCGATCTCGCCGATGAGGATGACGGCCTCGGTCTCGGGGTCCGCCTGGAACTCGGCCAGGACGTCGATGAAGTTGGTGCCGTTGACCGGGTCGCCGCCGATGCCGATGGCGGTGGTCTGGCCCAGGCCGACGTCGGTGAGCTGCTTGACGGCCTCGTAGGTCAGCGTGCCGGAGCGGCTCACGACCCCGACGCGGCCGGCCCGGTGGATGTAGCCGGGCATGATGCCGATCTTGCACTGATGGGGGGTGATGACGCCGGGGCAGTTGGGGCCGATCAGGCGCGTGGCCCTGCCCTGCAGGTAGCGCTTGGCCCGCACCATGTCCTGCACGGGGATGCCCTCGGTGATGCACACGATCAGCGGGATGCCGGCCTCGGCCGCCTCCATGATCGCGTCGGCGGCGCCCGCGGGCGGCACGTAGATCACGCTGGCGTTGGCGCCGGTCGCCGCGACGGCCTCGCGCACGGTGTCGAACACCGGCAGGTCGACGGCGTAGCGCGTCGCTCGGCCCGGGACCCCGCTGGCGTCCGACGCGCCCTCGAAGCGGTGGTGGCTGCCGCCACGGCCCGGGTGGACCGCGCCGACCATGTTCGTGCCGTAGGCGATGGCCCTGTCGGTGTGGAACTGCCCCGCCTTGCCGAGGCCCTGCACCAGCACGCGCGTGTGGACGTCGACGAAGCGGCTCATCGGGTCAGCTCCACGATCCTGCGGGCGCCGTCCGTCATGTCGGCGGCGCTGACGAGGCCGGGGATGCCGGCGCCCTCGATGATCTCGCGGCCCAGCTCGACGTTGGTCCCCTCCAGCCGCACGACCAGCGGCACGCGCAGACCGACGTCGCGTACGGCCGCGACCACGCCGTTCGCGATCGTGTCGCAGCGCATGATGCCGCCGAAGATGTTGACGAAGATCCCCCGCACGTTCGGGTCGCGGGTGATGATCTTGAACGCCGCGGTGACGTTCTCGGTGGTGGCGCCGCCCCCCACGTCGAGGAAGTTGGCCGGCATGCCGCCCACGTGCTGGATGATGTCCATCGTCGACATCGCCAGGCCGGCGCCGTTGACCAGGCAGCCGATCGTGCCGTCGAGCTTGATGAACGAGAGGCCGTACTCCGAGGCCTCGACCTCCGCCGGCTCCTCCTCGCTCAGGTCGCGCAGGGCCAGGACGTCCGGATGGCGGAAGAGGGCGTTCTGGTCGATCGACACCTTGGCGTCCAACGCGAGTACCTCGCCGCTGCGGGTGACGACCAGCGGGTTGACCTCGACCATGTCGGTGTCGAGCTCCGTTGCTGCGCGTTCGAGCGCGGTCAGGAAGGCGACGCCGCGCGCGAACGCCTCGCCCTGCAGGCCCAGCGCGAACGCCAGCCGGCGGGCCTGGAAGCCGGTCAGGCCGACGGCCGGGTCGACCTCCTCGCGGACGATCTTCTCCGGGGTGCCGGCGGCGACCTCCTCGATCTCCGTGCCGCCCTCCGTGGAGGCCATGACGACGTTGCGCCCCACCGACCGGTCGAGGACGACCGACACGTACAGCTCGCGCTCGATGTCGACGCCCTGCTCCACGTAGAGGCGCTGCACGAGCTTGCCCTCGGGCCCGGTCTGCGCGGTCACCAGCGTGCCGCCGATCATGCGCTCGGCGAGCGCGCGGACGCGCGCCGCGGCCGCCTCGACGTCGGGGCGGCGACCCCCGCCGGCGCGGGCGTCGGTCACGACCTGCACGCCGCCGAGGTCGGGGTGCTCGACGAAGCGGCCCTTGCCGCGTCCGCCGGCGTGGATCTGGGCCTTCACGACCACGACGGGCACGCCGGTCGCCTCGACGAGGGGAGGCACGGCGGCCTCGGCCTCGGCCGGGCTGGTGGCCACGCGTCCCTGCGGCACGGCGATGCCGCGCGCCGCGAGCAGCGCCTTGGCCTGGTACTCGTGGATCTTCAAGGAGGACCTCCTGGACTGTGGCGCCGCGCGCCGGACGGCCGCAGCCCCCGATCGGCAGCGCCCCAGGCTACCCGTTCGCCGCAGGCGACGCAAACCAAGGGCGCCGGCCGCACCCGGGCGCGGGGGACGGGTCGCCGCCCGCGCCCGGGCCGCACGGTGCGTACTGGTTCACGGCGCTTCGGCGCCGCCGCGCTAGCATGGCGGCATGATCCGCACCGCGATCCTCACCGTCTCCGACAGGTCGGCCGCCGGCCGCCGCGAGGACCGCTCGGTCCAGGCGCTGCGCGAGGTGCTGGCCACGGGACCGTTCGTCGAGGTCGACTACCAGGTGGTCGCCGACGAGCAGGCCATCATCCGCTCGAAGCTCCGGTTGCTGACCGAGGGCGAGGGCGTGGACCTGGTGCTCACGACCGGCGGCACGGGGCTGGCCCTGCGCGACCGCACGCCGGAGGCCACGCTCGAGGTGGTGGAGCGGACCGTGCCGGGGCTCGCCGAGGCGATGCGCGCCGCGGGCGCGCGCGAGGACCCGCGCGCCAGCCTGTCGCGGGGCGTCGTCGGGGTCCGTCGCGCGACGCTGGTCGTCAACCTGCCCGGTTCACCCGCGGGGGCGCGCGCCTCGTTGGCCGCCATCGCCGGCGTGCTGCCGCACGCGGTCGACGTGGTGCAGGGCCGCAGTGGCAGCGGCGACCGGCCGCCGGCCGCGCCCGACGACTGGCACGGCTGATCCGGCATGGTCGCGCTCGTCACCGCTTGGGTGGTGGTGGTGCTCGGCCTGCTGGTGGCGGCCGCCGGGGTGGTGCTGCCGGTCCTGCCGGGCGTCCCCGTCGCGCTGCTGGCGACGGTGCTGGCCGGCTGGCTGACGGGCTTCGAGCGCGTCGACGTCGCCACCATCGTCTGGGTCGCGGTGCTGGCGGCCCTCGCCCAGGGGTTCGACGTGCTCGGCAACCTCATCGGGGCGCGCCGCTTCGGCGCGGGGCGGGCGGGCCTCTGGGGCGGCGCCGTGGGCGCCGTCGTCGGCCTGATCCTGCTGCCGCCCTGGGGGTTCCTGCTGGGCGCGTTCCTCGGCGCCACGGGCTTCGAGGCGCTCGCCGGGCGGCCCCTGCCGGAGGCGTGGCGCGCGGGCGTGGGGGCGTTGCTCGGCACGCTCGCGGGCGTCGGCGGGAAGCTGGCGGTCGTGGTCGTCATCGCGGTGGTGGTGATCGGTCGGCTCGCGGGTGCTTGACCGCCAAGGGCGCACGGTGCGCGCCAGACCGCGCGGTCGCGCCGCGACGCCGGCTGCGATAGCATCGGCCGACCCCCGGCCCGCGCCGGTCCCCTCGGAGGAGCCATGGACCCCATCCTGATCTCGATCGGACCGCTCGCGCTGCGCTGGTACGGCGTGCTCATCGCCCTGGGCGTGGTGCTCGGCGCCACCTGGACCCTGCGGGCGGCGCGCGCTCGCGGCCTCGACGGCGAGTGGTTGCTCGACACGGCACCCTGGCTGGTCGGTGCCGGCATCGTGGGCGCGCGGCTGGTCTACGTGCTGACGAGCCCGGCCGCCTACTTCGGACCGGGCGGCGACCCGCTGCGCGCGTTCTTCGTGTGGGAGGGCGGCCTCAGCATCCATGGCGCGGTGATCGCCGTCGTCCTGGCGCTCGGGTGGCGCGCCCGCCTGAAGGGCTACGACGTGTGGCGCTACCTCGACGTGCTGTCGCCGGTGGCGGCGCTGGCGATCATCGGGGGGCGCATCGGCAACTTCATGAACGGGACGGACACCGGCGGCCGGCTCACCGACTGGGCGATCGGCTTCGCCTGGCCCGAGCCCGGCACCCCCACGCTCGGCGCCTTCGGACGGGCGGTGTTCGGCGAGCCGCTGTGGCAGTACGGACCGCCCGGCTGCCGCGCGGTGCCCTTCGGCGAGCCCTGCGTCGTGCACCTCACGCCCGCCTACGGCGCGCTGGTGGGCCTGGTGCTGGTCGGCGTCGTGGCGTGGGCACTCGCGCGCACGCGCACGCCGGGGGCGGTGTTCCTCCACCTCGTCGTGTGGTACTCGCTGCTGCGCAGCGTCGTCGAGGAGCCGTTCCGCGACAACCCGCTCATGCCGCAGGTCTACCTCGACCCGGCGGGCGGCGTGGGGCTGCTCACCCTGACGCAGGTGGTCAGCGTCCCGCTGGTGCTGATCGGCCTCTACCTGCTGTGGGTGCGCGGCACGGCCGCCCAGCGGTGAGCGACGCGGGACCCGACGTCATCGTCCTGGCCGCGGGTCAGGGGACCCGCATGCGCTCGCGCCGGCCCAAGGTGTTGCACCTGGCGGCCGGGCGGCCGCTGCTGGAGCACGTCCTGCGGGCCGCGCGGGCGGTGGAGCCGGCCAGCGTGACGGTGGTGGTCGGCCACAAGGCGGCGGAGGTCCGCGCGCGCTTCGCCGGCGCGGGGGCCGCCTTCGTGGAGCAGATGCGGCAGCGCGGGACCGGCGATGCGGTGGCGAGCTGCGCCGACGTCCTCGGCCGGCGGGCGGGGCCCTTCGTGGTCCTGTCGGGCGACGGACCGCTGCTCACCGGCGAGACGCTGCGGCGGCTGGTCGAGGCCCATCGAGCCGCCGGCGGCGACGGCATGACGCTGCTGACCTACGAGGTCGACGACCCGACCGGGCTCGGGCGGGTGGTGCGCGCGCCGGACGGGTGCGTGAGAGCCATCGTCGAGGAGCGTGACGCGGACGAGGCGACCCGCGCGCTGCGGGAGGTCAACCCGGGCACCTACGTGTTCGACGCCCGCCTGTGGGGGCTGCTGGCCGGGCTCGACGACGACAACGCGGCGGGCGAGCTCTACCTCACCGACCTGGTGGCGGCCTACCGCGCCGCGGGCGCGCCCGTGCGGGCCGAGCGGGGCGACGACGAGACGCGCCTGCTGGTGGGCGTGAACGACCGCGTCCAGCTGTCGGTCGCGGACCGCCTGCTGCGCGATAGGGTGCGGCGCCGCTGGCTCGCCGCCGGCGTGACCATGACCGATCCGGTGTCGGTGTTCCTGGACGACGACGTGACGCTGGGGTCCGACGTCATGCTGGAGCCGGGCGTCGTCCTGGCGGAGGGCACGCGGGTGGGGGAGGGCGCCTGGGTCGGCGCCTACGCCCACCTCAGCGGCTGCTTGGTGGACGCGGGCGCCCGGGTGGCGCCGCACACCGTGGCGACCGGCCGCACGTTCGGGCGCACCGACGCCTGATGCCGCACCCAGCCGCGGCTACTCGGCGCGCCGCCGCGGCTCAGCCGTCGCCGAGCGCGCGCCAGCCGCGCAGGCCCTCGCGCACGCCGGCCGCCCCATGGCCCTCGGCCAGGTGCACGCCGCGTCGCCCGCGCAGGGACGCGAGCTCGGGGGCGCGGTTGCCCACCACGATGGCGCGGAACGGCCCGGTGAGCATCTCGAGGTCGTTCCCCGAGTCGCCCGCGACGGCGATGCGCTCGTGCGGCACGCCCCAGGTGCGGGCCAGCCAGCGGATGGCCCGACCCTTCGACGCACGCGGCGGTAGCACGTCGAGCAGCGTCCCGCGCGAGGCGACCACGTTGGCCTTGAGGCCCGCCTCGCGCAGCAGCCGCCGCACCCGGTCGGCCATCGCCTGGGCGTCCTCGGCGTGGTAGCTCAGCTTGACCGCCGTGCGGGCGTCATCGGGCTGGGGTCGCAGGCCACGCAGACGGGCCAGGGCCTCCTCCACGGCACTTCCGTCCCAGCCGGACCGGAGGTGGGCCAGCCAGCCGGCCTCGGGGATCCAGCGCGGGCCCCCGCCGTCGCCGTCGTGGCGGGCGTAGTGGATGACGGTGCCGACGTCGCTGATCACGACGGCCGGTGGGGGCAGGCGGTGGTCGCGCAGGGCCCGCTCGACCAGCGCGAGCGAGCGCCCGCTGGCCAGCCCGAAGACCATGCGCCACCGGCGCAGGTCGTCGCCGAGGGCACGCAGCTCGTCTTGGTCGTACGCGTTCTCCTCGTCGATCAGGGTGTGGTCGATGTCGCTCACGAGCCACGGGCGGTCGGCCGGCAGGCGGGGTCGCAGGTCGGTGCGCCAGGGGCTCGCCAGGGTGGTCTCGCCGGGGCGCGCCAACAACGGCGTCACGACCTCGTCGAGGTAGCGATCGGCGTGCGCCGACCAGGAGAAGTGCCGCCGCACGCCCTCGGCGCCGGCGCGGGCGTGGTGTTCCCATGCGTCGCGGTCGGTGAGGAGCTTCGTGAGCGCCGCCTGGATCGCAGCGGTGTCGCGGGCGTCGATGAGCAGCCCCGCGTCGGTGGCGCCGATGATGTCCTTGGGGCCGCCGTGGTCGGTGGACACGACCGGTAGGCCCGAGGACGCCGCCTCGATGAGGGTGATGCCGAAGTTCTCCACCAGCGCGGGGTTGATGAAGACGCCGCCGCTCGCGGCCGCCAACCGGTAGAGGACCGGGATGTCCACCTCCGGCGCGTGGCGCTTGGGAAGCGCCATCCTGCCGTAGAGGTCGTAGCGGTCGAGCAGCAGCAGGAGCTCGGTGAGCACCTCGCGCTCGTTGTCCTGCATGGTGCGGATGTCCTTGCGTACGCCGGCGAAGATCGCCAGGTTGGCGAGCCTCTGCAGCTCGCGGTCCTCGCCGTAGGCGGTCACGAGCCCCTCGATGTTCTTGCGCTTGTCGGGGCGGCTGATGGCGAGGATGAGCGGCTTGTCCGGGTCCACCAGGAAGCGGGCGATCTCGCCTTGCATGCGTTCGCGGGCTTGGCGCACGGCCTCGCCCGGGTCGAAGCCCTCCACCGCGTCCTGCGACGCCGGGTAGAAGCGGTCGACGTCGATGCCGGGCGGCAGGACGCGGAAGGTGGCGCCGGCGGCGCCCTCGTAGAGCTCGTAGCCGCGCTCGACCTCGTGCCGGGTCGAGGCGATGACGAGGTCGGCGTCGCGCAGCATGCGCTCCTCGACGCCGATGCGATGCGACAGCCGGTAGCGGGCCTCCATGGCTTCCGGGTCGACGCCCGCCCGGCCCAGGACGTCGCGCTTGTTGCGGCCGAGGCTGTGGCCGGTGAACACCAGGGGCACGCCCAGGCGGGCCGCCAGCTCGCGGGCGACGTGCCCGGCGTCGGCGTAGTGGCCGTGCACGAGGTCGGGGTAGCGGCCCTGGTCGCGGAACAGCCGCAGCGCCTCCGGCACCAGCTCGTCGAGGTGCGGGTAGAGCGTCTCCTTGCGGCGGTAGCGGGGCCCGCCGCAGCGCAATCGCACGATGCGCGCGCGGCCCTCCTCGTCGAGCGGTTCGAGCTCGCGGTCGTAGTCGTCGTCGACGTGCGGATCGTCGATCCGCCGGGTGATCAGGTCGACCGCATCGACCTCGGGGCGTTCGGCGAGCGCGCGCGCCAGTTCCACGACGTACTTGGTCTGGCCGCCGGTGTCGGCGTCGCGCCCGAGCTCCAGGTCGCGGCCGCGGATGAGCCCGTGGATGCTGAGCATCGCGAGGTACAGGCCACCGCTCGGTTCCTCGTCGCGGCGGGGTCGGGCGTGGGTCTCGGTCATGCCATGACCGTACCAGCGACCGTGACCGGCGCCCGTTCATGCCGTCGCCCGCGCCTGAGCGGGCGCGAGGGCGCGTGAGCGAGCGCGGCCGCGCCCGCGCGGGCGCGCGTGCTAGGCTCTGCGGTCGGAGGAGCGCCCGATGTCCCTGTTGCGCAAGCCCCGCGCCGTGCTCGCCCTGGAGGACGGGACCGTCTACTACGGGTACGGGTTCGGCCATCGCGGCCGGACGGCGGGCGAGGTCGTGTTCAACACCTCGATGACCGGGTACCAGGAGATCCTGACCGACCCCTCCTACCATGGCCAGATCGTCACCATGACGTACCCCCACATCGGCAACTACGGCGTGTCGGTCTACGACATGGAGTCGAACCGGCCGTACGCCCGCGGCTTCATCGTGCGCGAGTTCTCGCGCACGGCCAGCAACCAGCGGGCGCACCAGGACCTGCCGTCGTTCATGCAGCAGTACGAGATCGTCGGCATCGAGGGCATCGACACCCGCGCGCTGACGCGCCGGCTGCGGACCGGGGGCGTCGTCAAGGGGGTGATCCACCACGGCGAGGTGGACGCCGAGCTGGAGGCCGAGCTCGTGGCGCAGGCGCGTGCCCACGAGGACATCGATGGCCGTGACATGACGCCCGAGGTCACCACGCCGCTGCCCTACGCCCGCCCGACCTTCCGCGACAACCCGCGGGTGGTCGTCATCGACTTCGGCATCAAGCTCTCGATCGTGTACAAGCTCGAGCAGGCCGGCGCCGAGGTCATCGTGGTGCCGGCGCAGACGACCCCGGCGCAGATCATGGCGCTCGACCCCTATGGCCTGGTGCTGTCGAACGGGCCGGGCGACCCGGACGGCCCGAAGTACGCCCACGACACCGTGTGGCAGCTGCTGGGCCTGCTCCCCACCTACGGCATCTGCATGGGGCACCAGCTCCTCGGGCTGGCGGTCGGCGGGCGCACGTTCAAGCTCAGGCATGGCCACCACGGCGCCAACACGCCGGTGAAGAACGTGATCACCGGTGAGGTCGAGATCACCAGCCAGAACCACAACTACGCGGTCGACATCGCGTCCATCCCAGGGCGCCAGTTCGTCGCCACGCACGTCAACCTGAACGACGGGACGCTAGAGGGCATGGCGCATCAGCGCTATCCGGTGTTCAGCGTGCAGTACCACCCGGAGGCCAGCCCCGGGCCGCACGACGCGAACTACCTGTTCCGCCGCTTCATCGCCGAGGTGGGCGCGTTCGAGGGCGCCACCGCGGTGCCGGCGGTGCAGCGCGCGGGCCTGTAGCGGCCGGCGGCGGGCTCAGCGTTCGGCGGAGTCGAGCCACAGGGTCACCGGGCCGTCGTTGACGAGCTCGACGTGCATGGCGCGGCCGAAGGCGCCGGTGGCCAGCGCGACGCCCTCGGCGCGAAGCGACGCGGCCAGCGCGTCGTAGACGCGCGCCGCGTCCGCCGGGGAGGCGGCGCGGGAGAACCCCGGCCGCCGCCCGCCGCCCAGGTCGGCGTAGAGGGTGAACTGCGACACCAGCAGCAGCTCCCCGCCGACCGCCCGCAGGTCGAGGTTCATCTTGCCGGCGGCGTCGGCGAAGACGCGCAGGCCCAGCAGCCTGGTGGTCGCCCAGGCGACCTCGGTCGGGCCGTCCGCCGGCGCGACCCCGACCAGGACCAGCAGTCCACGCCCGATCCGGCCGACGACGGCGCCGGGCGCAGAGTCGGCCGCGGCGGCGTCCGCCGTGAGCGCGCAGTCGACCACGCGCACCTCGGCGCGCGTGACCCGCTGCAGCAGCAGGCGCACGTTCAGCCGTCCGCGGCGGCGACGTCGGGCGGGTCGCCGGCGGCGGTCGCCGCCAGCCGCTGCCGCACCGCGTCGCGCGCCGTCACGAGGGCGTCGCGCTCGGTCGCATCGAGGCGACCGAGCGTCTTGTCGATCAGCATCTCCAACAGGTCGAGGCTGCGTTGGGCGGTGGTGCGGGCGAGGGCGCCGTCGCGCGCCAAGCGCGTGACCATGGGCGAGGCGTGCTCGCCGAGCGCCGCCTCGGCCGAGCTGCGCAGCGAGTGGACGAGGCCGATGAAGCGGGGATCGGGCACGGTGGTCTCAGAACAGCGGCGTCGCCGCCGCCGTGTCGATCACCAGGGGCCCCTGCTTCGGGCCCAGCGCGACCAGCGCGGCCTTGAGCGCCTTGACGTCCTGCCAGGTCTGCCACTTGGGCGAGCCGACCTCGCGGCTGGGATTCCGCAGCAGGTAGGCCGGGTGGTACATCGGCAGCACCCGCACGCCGTGCCACTCGGCCCACTGGCCCCGCAGACGGGTGATGCCCTCCTTGCTGCCGAGGAACCATTGGGTGGGGACGTTGCCGAGCGTGGCGATGACCTGCGGGCGCACGCAGCGGATCTGCTCGAGCAAGAGCGGCACGCTGGCGGCGATCTCCTCCGGCCGCGGGTTGCGGTTCCCGGGCGGCCGGAACTTCACCATGTTGGTCACGTAGACGTCGGCGCGGTCGATCTCCACGGCGGCGAGCACCTTGTCGAGCAACTGGCCCGCCCGGCCGACGAAGGGGCGACCCGAGAGGTCCTCCTCCTCGCCCGGCGCCTCGCCGACGACCAACAGGTCCGCGTCGGGGTCACCGTCCCCGAACACCAGGCGGTCGGACAACTCCAGGAGCGCGGGCGGCTTGATCGCCGCCCGCCGCTCGAGTTCGTCCAGCGTCACGGGGCGCTGGAGCCCCGTTCCTCGCCGTCCGCCGCCGCGGTGGCGGGGGCGCCGACGGGCTCGCTGCCCAGCGACGGGCGCTGGCTGCGCGCCTCGCGGCGCACCTTCGGTTCCAGGCCGATCATCAGGAAGAAGTTCTCGAACGCGTTCTCACGGGCGCGCAGCTCCACGTGGGCGGGATCATCGCTGCCGGTGACGAACGGGAGCTTCTGGTAGGCGTCGAGCGCCGCTTCGACCACGTCCTGGGGGCTGGCGCGTTCGGCGATCTCGGCCAGCTTCGCGTACACCTCTCGGCGGGCTTCGGCGTGGCGTAGAGACGCGTCGGGGTTGGCGGTCTCCGGCGCCCGCAGGACATCCTGCTTGGCGATGCGGCGGTAGTGCTTGAGGCCTCGGACGATGTCATCCGAACTCAACACGACCCGTACCTCCATGTTGGCTCCTCCTCCGGCGGTGTCGGGTGCGCCGGTCCACCCCCAGTGTAGGCCGTCGGGACCCCCGGCGCGCCGCGCCGGCGAGCGCTGCCCGGGCCGCATGCCGCGGCGCCGCCTCGCAGCGCGTCAGGCACGCAAGGGCCGCCCCAACGACGGCGACGCCCCGTCGCGCTCGCGCTCGAGAACCTCGCCGGTTGCGCGGCGCAGCGCATGCAGCTCCTCCTCGTCGCTGCGCCAGCCGCACGCGCGGCACTCCAGCTCCTCGAAGCCCTCGGCGTAGGCGAAGCGCCAGGTCGGCCCGGAGCCGCAGCGTGGGCAGGGCGGGCCGTCGTCGTGACCCTCGGCGTCGAACATCGCCTCACCGTACCGCGACCGCGCCTGCTACGCTCCAGCCCATGGACGCCCAGGCGATCGAACGGGTCCGCCGCCGCTTCCCGGCTCTCAACACCCCCGAAGTGGTCTACCTCGACAACGCCGCGGGCACGCAGCTGCCCGAGCGGGTCATCGCCGCCGTCGGCGAGGCGCTCGCCCGCCTGCAGGTGAACCGGGGCGGCGCCTACGCGCCCAGCCGCCGCGTCACCGCCCGCAAGGAGGCGGTGCGCGCGCGGACCGCGGCCTTCCTCGGCGCCGAGGGGCCCGAACACGTGGCCTTCGGGCCCAACGCCACGACGCTGGTCACGCTCCTGGCGCGGGCGGTGGGCGACGCGCTGGCGCCGGGCGACGAGATCGTCGTCACCTCGCTCGACCACCACGCCAACGTCGACCCCTGGCGGGCGCTGTCCGCCCGCGGCGTGGTGGTGCGTACCTGGCGCCCGCGGGCGCCGTTCGGCACCCTGCAGGTCGACGACCTGAGCGCCCTCCTCGGGCCGCGCACCCGCCTGGTGGCCTTCACCGCGGCCTCCAACGCCCTGGGCACGCGGACGCCGGTGGCGGAGGCTGCCGCCGCGGCGCGCGCGGCGGGCGCCTGGGTCATGGTGGACCTGGTGCATGCGGCGGCGCACGAGCTGCCGGACGTGGCGCGGCTCGGCATCGACCTGGCGGTCTTCAGCCCGTACAAGGTGTTCGCACCGCACCTCGGGGTGGCCTACCTCGGGCCGGCCGTCCGCGACCGCCTCGGACCCCCGAAGCTCTCGTTCCACCCCGCCGACGACCCGATCGCCTGGGAGCCGGGCACCCAGTCGCACGAGGCGATCATCGGCTGGGGCGCCGCGCTCGATCACCTCGGCGAGCTCGGCGCCGAGGCCGCGGCGGCGGAGGGCACCGCGGTCGGCGGCGAACGCGAGGGCTGGCGGCTGGCGTACGCGGCGACGGCCCGCCACGAGACCGAGCTCTGCCGGCGTCTGCTGCGCGGCCTCGATGCCCTGGGGATGGAGCGCTACGGCCTGCCCGGCGTCGAGGACCGCACGGCGACGGTCGCGTTCAACCATCCGGAGCGGCCGGCCGCCGCGGTGGCGGCGGCCTTGGGCGACGCCGGCGTGGCGGTGGCCGCCGGCCACTTCTACGCCCACGACCTGGTGTTCCACGAGTTGGGCCTGGCCACGCGCGGTGGCGCCGTCCGCGTCAGCGTTGTCCACTACACCGACGGCGCCGACGTGCAGGCGCTGCTCGATGCCCTGGCCGGGATCTGATCAGCCGAAGCGGGGGTCGTCCAGCAGCGCGCGCGCGTGACGGCGCGCCGCTTCGCCCGCGTCGCCGGCCAGCATGCGCGCCAGCTCGACCACGCGCTCCTCGCCCTCGAGGGGCGTGACCCGCGTCACGGTGCGCCCGTCGGACTCGGCCTTGTCGACCCGCAGGTGCCGGTCGGCGAAGGCGGCCACCTGCGCCAGATGCGTCACGACCAGCACCTGCCGCCCACGCGCCAGTCGATGCAGGACCTCGCCCACCGCGCGGCCGCTGCGGCCGCCGAGGCCGGCGTCGACCTCGTCGAACACGAGGGTCGCGACCTCGCTCCCCGCGGCGGCGTGCAGCGCGAGCATGACGCGCGACAACTCGCCGCCGGAGGCGACCTCGTGCAGCGGGGCCAGCGGCTCGCCCAGGTTGGCGACGAACCAGAAGCCCACTCGTTCGCCGCCGTGCGCGCCGAGCTCGAGGCGCGGCTCGAGGCGGACCTCGAAGCGCGCGTGCGGCAGCGCCAGGGCTCGCAGCACCGCCGTCACCGCCGGCGCCAGCGCCTCGGCGGCGCGGGCGCGGCCCGCCCCGAGCACGGCGGCCTCGGCGGCCAGCCGGGCGTCGAGCTCGGCCTCCCGGCGCGTCAGCGCCGCGTCGTCGGCCTCGGCCCCCGCCAGCGCGTCGAGCTCGGTCGCGAGCCCCGTGCGCATCGCCAGCACCCCTTCGACGCCCGCGCCGTACTTCCGCTCCAGCGCCTCGATCTCGGCGCGCCGCCCCTCCAGCCGGTCCAGCTCGCCGGGTTCGGCCTCCAGCCGCTCCAGCGCCCGCTCGAGCTCGCCGCCGATGGCCTGCACCGCCGCCAGGGCGTCGTGGGCCTCGGCCAGCAGGGGATCTAGCTGCGGGTCGTGGCGGGCGGCGGCGGCGAGCGCGCGGACCGCGCCGGCGATGCGGTCGGCACCGCTCGGCTCCGCCTCGGTGAGCGCCGCCAGGGCCTCGGTCACGCCGTCGCGCACCCGCTCGACGTGGCGCAGCGTCGCCAGCCGCGCGTCGAGCCGGGCGTCCTCGCCGGCGGTGAGCCGAGCGGCGTCGATCTCGTCGACCTGATACCGCAGCAGGTCCAGCGTGCGGGCGCGGTCGCGGGCCGCCGCGCGCAGCGCCGCGAGCCGCTGGCGGACCTCCTGGCGCTCGGCCCAGGCCTCGCGGTAGGCGCCGCCGGCGGCCGCCGCGGCGGGGTCCAGGCGGCGGTCCAGCAGCGCACGCTGCTCGACGCCGTCGAGCAGCGTGCGGTAGGCCTGCTGCCCGAAGATGCCCAGCCTGGGCGCGAGCGTGGCCTGCAGCTCCGCCACGGTCACCACCTCGCCGTCGATGCGGGCGAGGTTGCGCCCCTCGCGCACGACCCGGCGTGCCACCGTGAGCGGTGGGTCGCCGCCCCAGGTGGCCTGCACCAGGGCGGTGGCGCGGCCGGCGCGGATGACGCCTGCGTCCGCGCGACCGCCGGCCAACAGCGCCAGCGCGTCGACCAGCAGCGACTTGCCGGCGCCGGTCTCGCCGCTGAGCACGTTGAGGCCGGTGCCCAGCTCGACGACGACCCGGTCGGCGATGGCGAAGTCGAACAGCTCGAGCGAGCCCAGCACGACCGTCATGCTAGCGCGGCCGGCCGCCGCGCGGACCGTCGGCTGGGCCCGACCCCGCCGGCTGGCGGCGGCGGCCTAGCCGTCGTCCGCGGTCCCGGCGCTCGCCCGTTCGGTCGCGACGGCCGCGAGCAGGCGCGCCTCCGCCTCCTCCAGCGTGGCGCCGGCGAGCGTCGCGCCGGCGGCGGCGTCGTGACCGCCGCCGCCGAGCGCCTGGCAGATGCGGCGGGCGGAGAGGCCGCCGCGGGAGCGGACGCTGAGCTTCACGGCGTCGTCCCGCTCCTTGAGGATGGCGGCGATCCGCGTCCCCTCCGCGTAGCGCAGCTGCCCCACGAAGTCGTCGGAGTCGTCCTCGCTCTCCCCCAAGGCGGCGCGCATGGCCAGCGTCTGGTCCGCCAGGACGACCTCGCCCGCGAGGCGGAAGCGGATCGTGGCCATGACCATCGCCAGCATCCGGAAGTGATCGGGATGGCGCCACTGCAGCCGGTCGGACAGCTCGGCGTAGGCCACCCCCGCGTCGATCAGGCGGCCGGCCGCCTGCAGCGCGCGGCGGTCGGTGTTGCCGAAGCGGAAGTGCCCGGTGTCGGTCATCAGGCCGGTCAGGCAGGGCGTCGCGAGTTCGGCGTCCCAGGCGACCCCGCAGGCGTCCACGAGCTCGCCGACCATCATGCAGGCCGCCGCGTAGCTGGGATCGACCCAGGCCACCTCCGATGCCCCCGGGTTGGTGGCGTGGTGGTCGACGTTGATGACGGGACCTCCGGCCAACGGGACCCCCTCGGAACGCGCCGGGTCGCTGTCGAGGACGACCACCAGGGCGCCGGCGGGCCGTTCGGCCAGCGGCGCCGCCAGCTCGCCGTCCTGCGCGAGGAACCGCAGGAAGCGGGGCGGCGGCCGCATGGGCGTCACCACCTCGCGCCCCAGCCGGCGCAGCGCCCGTGAGAGCGTGAGGACGCTGCCCACGGCGTCGCCGTCGGGGTCGGCGTGGGCCACGACGACGAAGGGCCCGGGGTGGTCGAGCAGGGCGCGCGCGACGCGCAGCGCGTGGGGATCGGTGGCGGGCATGGCGCGACGATAACAGGGGCGGTGCGGGCGGGCCGGCGCGCGCCGGCCGGTGGCGCCGCCTTCGGTCGGCCCGCCGCCACAGTGTCGGTCACGTCGCGGTTCGGGCGGTCGGCAGCGCGTATGGTGCCGCCATGATCGATCCTTGGCGCCACCAGGGTGCCGTCCAGGCGGCGGCCACCGACGCGCGTCCGGCGCGCGTGCGCCCGACCACCGTCGTGCTGCTCGCGCTCCTGCTGGCGCTGGCCTGGCCGTGGCTGCAGCGGCCCGAGCCGGAGTTGCGCCTGGTGCAGGCCGGCCCGCCGCCCGTGGTGGCGCCCACCGGGGACCTGCTCGCCGCCTTCGAGTTGGCCAGGCCCGCGGCGCTGCGGGTCGAGGCGCGTTGCGTGACGCCGTTCGGTGGGCGCCAGGTGCTGGGCGTCGGGACCGGCTTCTTCTTCCAGGCCGACGGCGCCCTGCTCACGGCCTACCACGTGGTCGACACCTCGGGCGCCTCGCGCGACTGCCCCGTGAGCTTCGTCGGGATCGCGGAGGACCGGCGCGAGTTCCGCCTGGAGCTGATCGGCTTCGACGCCTACATGGACCTCGCGGTCATGCGGGCGGACGTGGCCGAGCTCGTGCCGTTCATCCCGCTGGCCGACAAGCTGCCCAACCCCGGCACGTCGGTGGTGGCCATCGGCAACTCCCGGGGCGACTTCCTCGCGCCGCGCGCCGGTCGGGTCACGCGCCTCGGCGTGCGGGCGGGGCGGGCGGACTTCGCGGACCAGACCATCGAGCTCACCAACGCGCTGGCCCCCGGCGATTCCGGCGGGCCGGTCGTGACCGCCCGGGGCGAGGCCGTCGGCGTCGTGTCGTACATCAGCTTCGACCCGGGAGGCATGCGCTCCGACGTCCCGGTCCCGCCGTTCCTGATGGGCCTGGCGCTGCCGCGCGCGTTCGCCGCCTATGCGGTGCCGGTGGCGGCCACCTCGACGCTGGTGGAGGTGCTGCTCGCGGGGGCGCAGCGCGACGTTCCGGTCATCGGGTTCACCTGGCAAAACGGTTTCGACTACGACCCGGCCGCCTCCGACGTCGACCTCGGCCCGCGGCCCGGCCCGATCGTCGGCAGCGTCGCCCCCGGCGGCCCGGCCGCGCGCGCGGGCCTGCGCCCCTTCGAGGTGCGCCCACGGTTCGACGAAGCGGGCACCCGCGTCGGCACCGTCACCGAGGCCGACGTCATCGTGGCCGTCGACGGGGTCGCGACGCCGACCTTCGCCAGCCTGCTGGCGGAGGTGCGCGGCAAGACGATCGGCCAGGTCGTCGAGTTGACCGTCCAGCGGGGCGGTGTGAGCTACCGCATCCCCCTGGAGCTCGGCGCGCGGCGCGACGTCTTCGCCAACCAGCGCTGATCCGGGCGGCCACGGGCGGCGCCCCCCGACGGGGGATCGGGGGGCGCTCAGGGGGTGCCTCGGGTGGGGGGACCCGAGGCGGGCCTCGAGGGGGGCTCGAGGCCGGGGTGCCCCGGGTGGGGACCCGGGGTGGTGG
>Ga0114946_10000149_pt1 | contig 40353 bp, 36 predicted proteins | sample WalLakDeSediment_FD_88676 | JGI IMG/M metagenome (GOLD analysis project Ga0114946, IMG submission 88676) | Lake sediment microbial communities from Walker lake, Nevada to study Microbial Dark Matter (Phase II) - Walker Lake 11/02/13 Deep Sediment | ecosystem: Environmental > Aquatic >... | reverse complement strand
CCGGATATGCTCCGCAAAGCGCAGCCGCACCCCCTTTTCGATCGCCGCCCAGCCGTCCATGCGCAAAATCAGGCGGTAAACCACGCCGCGCACGGCAATGCCGGCCAGCGTCGGAATCCAGCCAACCAGAAAGAAGAGCATTTGCTCCAGTACATACCGCCCTAGCCCTGAAGATTGGCGACGCAGATACAAACGTAAATTGTCAATCATAGCGATCAAAACTGGTAGCTACTAAGCTCTCCCGAATGTGGACGGAACAGGCGTAGTAGTTACCAGGACTGTACGAAGTAATGATGCTCAGCTTAACATATAGCCGTAGGACCATTCAATAAACAGTTTGTGAAACCAAAGTAAAGAACGCGTAAATTGATGGTAATAGGCAAGCAGAATAAAAAAGGCTCCAGAAGGAGCCTTTTGACGCGTTTCTAGTTGGGTAATACTAGCTCAAATACTGTCGCAAATGTCCCGCAAAGTTAGGATGGCGCAGCTTCCGCAGCGCCTCCTTCTCAAGCTGGCGAATGCGCTCGCGCGACAGGCCAAACATCTCGCCCACCTCCTTCAGCGTGCGCGACTCCCCATCTTGCAGCCCGTAGCGCAGGCGCAAAATGCGCGCCTCGCGCGGCGTAAGCTGGTCCAGAATATCGCCAATCTCCTCGGTCAACATCTTCTGCGCCACCGACTCGGCCGGCGGCGGCGCCTCAATATCTTCGATAAAGTCGCCCAGCTCCGCATCCGACTCGTCCCCCACGGGGCGCTCCAGGTGCACCGGCTGGCGGCTGGTGCGCAGCATCCAGCGCACCCGCTCGGCCGGCAGCTCCATATTCTCCGCAATCTCTTCCGGCGTCGGTTGGCGGCCGAACTCCTGCTCCATCTCCTGCGCCACCTGGTACAGCTTGCTGATGCGCCCCCCCAGGTGGGCGGGAATGCGGATGGTGCGGCCGTGGTTAGCCAGCGCGCGCGTCACCGCCTGGCGAATCCACCAGGTCGCATACGTGCTGAAGCGGTTGCCGCGCCGGTAATCATACTTTTCCACCGCCTTCATCAGCCCCACGTTGCCCTCCTGGATCAGGTCCAGAAACTGCAGGCCGCGCCCCCGGTATTTCTTGGCGATGCTCACCACCAGGCGCGTGTTGGCCCGAATCAGGTGCGCGCGCGCCGCCTCGCCCACTTCGCGCATGTTGACGAGTTTGTCCTGCTCATCCAGCGTCAGCATCGCGCTCCCCATTTCCAGCAGTTCGGTGGCTGCCCGCCCGGCCTCGATCTCCATCGCCAGTTGCACCTCTTCCTCCGCGGAAAGCAGCCCCTGCTGCCCCATCTCGCGGAAGTAAAGACCCACCGAATCATCAATCGGGACGTTGCTCAAATCAAACAGCGGCGCGGCATGGGGGCGCTTGTTGTAGCTCTCCTGGTCAAAGGCCAGGTCATCCACTTCATCCAGCTCCACGGTGGCAATGGCATCTTCTTCGGTTTCATAAATCATAATGCCTACCGACTGGGCTTCTTCCAGGAGACTCTCTAGTACGGGCAAGTTATTTTCAATGTCCGGCACGACCTCTAGAATCTGGTCGTAGGTTAAATAGCCTTGCTCCAGCCCATCATTCAGTAATGCAGTGATGACGTCGTCATCCGCCAGTCGATTGGTCAGATCGCTCATAATAATTAATGCTTCCTTCCTTTAATCTCCGATGTACTTTCTGCGGGGTGATGGCTCGCCACCATCATTCTCCTCTTCTTCCATTCAGAATCGCAGTCTAGCATACCCGAGGATCAAAAGTCAAGTAGCAAACACCGCTTGAATTTGCGTACGTAAATCAGCTATACTTTTCAGGCGCAGCCGCCTGTAGCGCCGTGATAATGCATGGAAAATCTGTGCCCGCCGTCGCTTTCCGCTACCCCGGCCTCAGCCGCCTCTCATATTTGGTATGCACGGGCGCAGCGCCGCCCTGGCAAATGGATAATCAGGAGAAATAAAATGCAGATCAGACGCGTCGCATCGATAATTGTTATGGCGATACTATTATCGCTCACTTTGGCCGCCTGTGGCGGCAGTGATGCCCCTCCCGAACCGGCCCCTGCGCCCGCTTCGGCCCAGCCGGCCGCGCCCGCGGCCGAAACGGCCGTCACTCCCCCCGCCGCGGCCGACGCCGGCCTGGTCAACACGTACCAGGACGTGAAGCGCGCCATTGTGCAAATTGAGGCGCAGGGCAGCTTCGTCGATCCGGAGTACGGCTTGCAGTTGAACGCCGCCGGCCGCGGTTCAGGCTTCATCATTGACCCCTCCGGCATTGCCGTGACCAACAACCATGTCGTGACCGGCGCGGCCTTCCTGCGCGTCTGGGTCGGCGGCGAGAGCCAGTCGCGCAACGCCAAAATTCTGGGCGTCTCCGAATGCTCCGACCTGGCGGTGATTGACATTGACGGCGATGATTTCCCCTATCTGGATTGGTACCCTGGCGCGGCCGACGTAGGCCTGGAAATTTACGTGGCCGGTTTCCCGCTGGGTGACCCGGAATTTACGCTCACCCGCGGCATCATCTCCAAGCGCCAGGCGGGCGGCGAAACGCCCTGGTCGTCGGTCGACCACGTGCTGGAGTATGACGCCACGACCAATCCCGGCAACTCCGGCGGCGCCGTCGTAGACGCCAACGGCCGCGTCGTGGCCGTGCACTACGCCGGCCGCGGCGATACGCGCCAGGCCTTCGGCATCGGTTCCGACGTGGCGCGCGAAGTCGTGTCCCAAATGCGCGCCGGCCGCGACGTGCACTCCATCGGCGTCAACGGTTCCGCCGTCAATGACGGCGCCGGCCTCACCGGCATCTGGGTCTCCTCGGTCAAGTCGGGCTCTCCGGCGGACCGCGCCGGCATTAAGGGCGGCGACATCATCACCCGTTTGGAGGGGCTCGTTCTGGCGACCGATGGCACCATGTCCGACTACTGCGACATCCTGCGCAGCCGCAACTCGGAGGATGTGCTCAGCATCGAAATCCTGCGTTTTAGCACGCAAGAAGTATTGGAAGGCCAGCTCAACGGCCGTGAACTGGCGCAATCCTTCTCCTTCGCGCAGCAAATTGCAGAGCCCGTCTCCGGCGCTGAAGCCGGCGGCTCTCCCAGCGCAACCTACCAGTCCTATGTCGGCATTTACGACACCGCCGGTTCGGTCTACATGGAAGTCCCGGCCGAGTGGGCCGACGTGAGCGGCGACGCCTGGACGGATGATGGCGACGTGCTGGGCGCCTCGCTGCAGGCTTCCACCAATCTGCGCGGCTTTTACGACAGCTACACCGTCCCCGGCATTGCCATGTTTGCCTCCACGCAGCTAGCCGCCAGCGCCATGGGGGATCTGCTCGACCTCTTCGATTTCACCGGTAGCTGCGCCTACGACGGCCGTTCCCCCTATTCCGACCCGGTTTTCAAAGGCAGTTACGACCTCTACACCGACTGTGACAACACCGGTAACGTGCTCATCGTGCTGGCCGCCGAACCCGCGGACCGTTCCTACGCCGTGATCCTCATCGGCCAGGCGGCCACGTCAGCCGACCTGGATGCCATCGACCACGTCCTGGACACCTTCAACGTGGTCGGCACGCTGCCCGGCTAAACCGCAAGAACCGGAGACCTGGCAGCGCTTCCCAGGCCTGCCAGGTCTTGCGCAGCGGCCTATTTCTCGCGGTTGAGCCAGCGCAGCGCGAGTTCGCCTAGACGGCCGTGGCGCTGGCGCAGCACCGTGCAGGGCGGCAGCGCCTCCAGGAACATTTGCCCGTAGCGCTTGGTCAGCACGCGCTTATCCAAAATCGCCACCATCCCGGCGTCTGTCTTGCGCCGGATCAGCCGCCCAAAGCCCTGTCGAAAACGGAGCACCGCCTCCGGAATCGAGTACTCAAAAAAGGAATTCTCGAACGTCTCGGCGCGCGCGGCGAAGATGGGGTCCGAGGGCACGTCAAACGGCAGGCGCGCAATCAGCAGCGCCTGCAGCGCCATGCCGGGCACGTCCACCCCTTCCCAAAATGAGCGCGTGCCCAGCAAGACCGTGCGCGTATTTTCATCTTTGAAATGATCCAGCAGCCGCTGGCGCGACGTTCCCGGAAGCTGCGCCAGCAGGTTGATCCCGGCCGCCGCCAGCGGCCCTTCAATCGCCTGGACCGTCTGGCGCAGTTGGCTGTAGGCCGTAAAAAGCACCAGCGTGCGCCCGCCCAGCCCCCGCGCCACGTCTACAATCGCCTCCTCGACGTAGCGCTGGTAGCCCGGCTGGCTCGGTTCCGGCATATCGGTCACCAGATAGAGCAGCGTGCTGTTGGCGTAATCAAACGGCGAACCGACGGCCAGCTCGTTGGCGTCGTGGGCGTGCAGGCGGTCGCGAATGTAGGCAAAGCTGGGGCCGTCCTGGTGGCGCGCGCCGGCCGTGCGCAGCGTCGCCGAGGTTAAAATGACCGTCTCCTTGGCCTTGAAGATGTGCTGCTCAACCAGCGGCCCCACGTGCAGCGGCGCCGCGTGCAGCGAGATGCGCTCCTTGAAGATTTCGGCCCAGTAGATCACGCCGTCCTGCGGCGCCGCAACGAGGCCGTCCAGATTCAGGCGCGTTTCCTCCAGGGCACGGCCGTTGCTAAGCAGCGTGGCGCGCAGTTCTTCCCCATCCTCCAGGTCATAGGCAATGATGATGTCGGCCAGGGCGCTGCCGAGCTGCCCAATCTGCTTCCCCAGCCCCTTGAGCGTTTTGTTAAAATTATCCCAGCTCACTTCCACCTCCGCGTAACCGGGCTGGGCGCGCACGCCGGCCGTCAGGCGCACCTGCTCGGCGAACTGATTACGGCTGTTTTTGTGATCTTGCAGGAAAAAGTCGACCGTCATGAAGAACTCGTCCAGCGCAAGCGCGGCGACCTGGGCGGTTTGGCGGATTTGTTCGGCCAGGCGGTCAAATTCGGCGCCGGGCGCGGGCGGCAGGGCGGCGCGCACGCGGTTTTGCAGGTCGCCCAGCAGCCCGGCGCGCGGGCGGGTGAACTCTTCGAGCAGGCTTTCCAGGTAGCGCTTGTCGGCGCGGAAGCTGAGCCCGTTGGTTACGGCCGTTTCCAGGTGATGCGCCTCGTCGATAATCAAATCCTTGAACTCCGGCAGCACCAGGTTTTCGGCAGCTACGTCGGCCAGCAGCAGGGCGTGGTTGATGATGACGATGTGCGCCTGCTCGGCGCGCTGGCGGGCCAGGTGCAGCGGGCAATTTTCCCCGGCGCAGTGATCCGCGGTGCAGACCGCGTTCTCGCCGTTTAGCCGCGCCCAGGCGCTGCGCTCGCCCGGCGTGCGCAGCGTTAGTTCGGCTACGTCGCCGGTTTCCGTTTTGGGCAGCCAGAGCAGGATGCGCGCGAAGAGCGCCATTTCGTCGGCGTCGCCGGGGCCGCTGTGGCGCATCTGCTGGAAGAGGCGCGTGCAGAGATAGTTGCTGCGCCCCTTGCGCACGGCCGCGCGCAGCTCAAAAGGCAGCAGGCGTCGCATCTCGGGGATGTCTTTGTGGATGAGCTGGTCCTGCAGGTTGATGGTGTTGGTGGAAATGACGACGCGCCGGTCGTTTTGAGCGGCCCAAAAGGCGGCCGGCAGCAGGTAGCCGATGCTTTTGCCGGTACCCGTGCCGGCTTCTACCAGCACGTGGTCGCCGCCGTTGAAGGCCTGGGCAACGGCCGTGAGCATTTCCACCTGTTGGGGGCGGTGCTCAAAGTTGGGGAAGGCGCGGCTGAAGTTGCCGCCCGGCCGCAGCATGCCCGCCAGCAGGTCCGGCTCCAGCGGGGTAGGGGTTTCGGCGGGGGTGAGGGAACGGCCGTTGAGCTTGGGCGGCTTAAACAGCCTGGGCAGCCGTCCGCGCCGGCTTTGCTCGTCGCCCTCAAAAGCGGTGCGCGCCCGTTCCGCCAGCGCTTCTTCAAAGAACAGCGTCTCCGGCCAGCCAATGCGCCGCCCCGCCAGCACAATCTCCTCCAGTTGGGCCAGCGAGAGAGCCAGCGCCCGTTCGCGCAGCGCCAGGAACAATTCAATCGTCAGCTCGGCGTCGGCGCGCGCGCGGTGCGCCTGGCCGCCGTCCGGCGCCGGCAGGCGCAGGTGGTCGGCCAGCGCCTCGAGGCCGTACCGGCCGGCTTCCGGGACCAGGATCGTGGCCAGGGTGAGCGTGTCGAGGCGGTGATTGCCGATGCCGATGCGCTCGGCGTTGAGAAAGCCCAGGTCAAAGTCGACGTTGTGCCCCACCAGGACGTGGTCGCCCAGCAGCGCGCGCAGGCGGGGACGCACCTGGAAGACGCCGGGCGCGTCGGCGACCATGGCGGGGGTGATGCCGGTAATGCGCGTGATTTCGGGCGGGATGTCGCACGACGGGTTGAGCAGCGTGTGGAACTCGTCGAGCAGCGCGTCGGCGCGGAAGGTCAGCGCCGCCACTTCGAGAAGCTGATCGCGCTGCGGATCCAGGCCGGTCGTTTCAACGTCAATGGCAATATAGGTCGTAAGCATGACTTCTGGCTGCGGGCGCGACTAGCGGTCGTCGCCGTCCCCTTGAATGGTGGATTTATTGTAACTTCTCAATATTTCGGGGCTGTGGCCGGTCTCCTGACCGAGCCACCGGCTGGCACGGTCAGAGACCGGGCGGTACGCCAATTGCATGGCATAAAAACAGGCTTTCCAGTTCACCAGAGTGTAGAGATTTTAGATTATGTCGTTCGATGAACTTTGCAATATCTGCACGATCGAATGTGTGACGGTGAATGTTCTTTAGGTTTTTGATATCTATTGGAGCAACTCGGTTCTGATCTGTTATTTCCTCTCAATGCCAACAAGTTGAACAGCCTCGTCGCGCGTGATTTCACCAAGCAGGTAACGGCCCAAAATCTGTTCACGCCACAGTTGTCGCAGTCCAGTTTCAAACGCCAGCATCAGGACTTCTGCTTCTGATTTGTTCGTTTCACGGACAAGCTTTTTTAAGTAAGCGGAAATACCTGACATATTTGCACCTCGCGCTGATAATGTGGCCAAATTATAGCACATTTATTCTAAGCGCATGGCTCACAATTCAGCTTAGCAGCAGGCTGAACGCCACAGCTACCAGCCCGCCCACGATGGACGAGAGCGCGTTGACCAGGTCGTTGTTCATCCAGCCCCAGCCGCGCAACGGCCGTGTTTGCGTCCCGCACTTGTGCAGCTTGCGCTCGGTATCTTTGCGGCACACGTCGCAGTAGTAGATGCGCTGCACCGTCGCGCCCAGCAGGCTGTCGACCAGGCTGCCGGATAGACCGCCCAACGCCCCGGCTACGGCCGTCGCCAGCAGCGGGAAGGGCGTCAGCAGCCCGGCGACCAGCCCAATCAGCAGCCCCCCGGCCAGCGAGACCAGCGTGCCCAGCGGTGAGACGCCGCCGGAGGTGCCCACCTCCACCACGCGCCCCGTCGTAATCAGGCGCGGCGGTTTTTTGCTCAGCGTGCCCAGTTCGGTCGCCCAGGTATCGGCCGTGACCGTGGCCATCACCCCCACGAAGAGGAAAAACCAGACGTCCGTCGCCACCACGCCGCCCGGCACGACGACGCTCAGCAGCGCCAGAAAAGAGCCCAGGCCGCCGTTGGCGAAAACCTGGCCGATATCGCGCCGGTGGCCTTTATCGAACTTTTCGGCCGCGGCCCGTTTCTCGCTCTCTTTGAAGTGCGAAAGCATGCTGGAGCTCACAAAGAAAATGCCCAGCAGCACGCCCCACTGCCAGCCGCCCAGGCCAAAAGTCAGCGTGCCCACCAGCAGCGCGCCGGCCGCTCCCGATCCCGAAAGCGACCCGCGCCAGAAAGCCAGCCCTACAACAATAGCGCTAAATAAAAACGCGGTACTGAGTTGTATTGTCATACTTTTCCAGCAATTAATCAGCCAGCCGAGATGCCAGCCATTGCAGCCCGGTATGTTGGTGCAGGCAGCCTGGAGGAAATGGCTGGCATCTGGATTGGTTAACCTTTCCTAAACCCATTCATTGTGTATCAAGTGTAGCAGAGGCCCACGCGAATGGGTAGCGTTGCGTATGCGCGGCTGGGTGTAAGCGCTACCCCCATCGTCAGGGGCCGCGGTGACCGCAAAGTCGCCGCGGCCTTATTATTTGCCTGGTTCCATAAACTCAGTAAACTCGTAGGAACTTGTCTGTTTGCAGGTTCTGTTTACAGCGTGAATTGCTCAAAAAATTTCCCCCTTTAGCAATTGGAGTTAAAAAATCCCATGAGTGAAAATCTGAACCCGTTTACTATTGCGCAGGCTCAATTGGACGAGGCTGCGGCCGTTTTACAACTGGATCCCGACATGCACGCCTTTTTGCGCGAGCCGATGCGTGAATATCACTTCACCATCCCCGTCAAAATGGATGACGGCCATACGCGCACCTTCCGTGGCTTTCGCGTGCAGTACAACGACGCCTGTGGCCCGGCCAAGGGCGGCGTGCGCTTCCATCCTGACGAGACGATCGACACCGTGCGCGCCCTGGCGGCCTGGATGACCTGGAAGACGGCCGTCGCCGACGTGCCCCTCGGCGGCGGCAAGGGCGGCGTCATCTGTAACCCGCGTGAACTGTCCCAGGGCGAGCTGGAACGGCTGAGCCGCGGCTATATGCGCGTCATCGCCCGCAATATCGGCCCGACGCGCGACGTGCCTGCGCCTGACGTGAACACTAATCCGCAGATTATGGCCTGGATGCTCGACGAGTACGAGACGATTGTGGGCCGCCACGAACCAGGCGTGATTACCGGCAAGCCGCTCATCCTGGGTGGGTCAGCCGGTCGCAGCCCCGCTACGGCGCTGGGCGGCCTCTTCACCGTGCGCGAGGCGGCTAAACTGCTCGGTATTGAACTGCGCGGCGCGACCTGCGCCATTCAAGGCTACGGCAACGTGGGCTCTTTTGCCCACAAGCTGGCCGAAGAAATGTTTGGCGTCAAAGTGGTTGCCGTGAGCGATGAATTTGGCGGCGTCTACAACGCGGACGGTTTATCCGCCGCGGCGATGTTCGACCAGATGCGCCGCGCGGGCCGCGTACCGGGCTTTGCCGACGCCGAGCCGATCAGCAATAGCGACCTGCTAGAACTGCCCGTTGACGTGTTGATTCCGGCCGCGATTGAGCACCAGCTTACGGGGCAAAACGCCGCCAACATCAAGGCGCGCATCGTCGCGGAACTGGCCAACGGTCCCACTACCCCCGAAGCGGACGCCATCATGTATGACAAAGGCATCTATATTATCCCCGACTTCCTCTGTAATTCGGGCGGCGTGACCGTTTCTTACTTTGAAATGGTGCAAAACTCGTACCAGTTTTACTGGGACGAGACGATGGTGCATAAACGTCTAGACGAGAAGATGACGATCGCCTTCCACGCGGTGGCGCGCATGGCCGAGAGCAAGGGCGTCAACACGCGCGTGGCGGCCTACCTGGTGGCCGTCAACCGCGTGGCCGAAGCGGTGCGCATGCGTGGTTGGGTCTAATCCCCGTGTATTGTGCCTTCCCGGAGACTGGCGCGCAGCCGTCATTCGTTGCGCACAGGCGCAGCCCGGTTGCGGGCGAGTTTCCGGGAAGGCTAAAGGTGACATGAACGATCAGCAAGACCCTCCCCACGCGGAGGAACAAATAGAATGGCGCGCAGCGGTGCAGGCCGCGATGCGCGCCGCAACCGAGCAGGAGATTGTGCAGCGTCACGGCACATCGGCCGTTTCTTTTAACTACCGCTGGGAACACGTGGCGACTGTCGTCACGCTGGCGGTGCGCCTGGCGCGGCTTACCGGCGCCGACACGGAGGTGGTCGAGGCGGCGGCCTGGCTGCACGATATTTGCAAGGAGCGCAGAGAGAGGCACCCGCAGGAAGGGGCCAAATACGCGCGCGCCTTTCTGCCGCGCACGGACTTCCCGGCGCACAAGATCGACCGCGTGGCGCAGGCCATTGAAGCCCACATGGGGCTGTGGCGCGAGGCGCCGCTGACGGACCTGGAGTCGATGGTGCTGTGGGACGCCGACAAGCTGGCTAAGATTGGGTTAACGGCCGTGTTCCACTGGATCGGCGGATCGTTGGCCGGCTTCCAACCCACCAGCGTCGCGGAACTCATCGTGCAGGGCCGGCAGGCTGACTGGCAGGCCAAAACTGTCGCCAGCATGCATACCGTCCCGGCCCGCCGCGCCGCCGCCGCGCGCTTTGCGGCTTACCAGTGGCTGTGGGACACGCTTGAAGCTGAGCTAAATGGCGACGACCTGCACCCCGCTGGTTTGTAGTCACGGCTTTAGCCGGTTCCTTCCCGCTAAAGCGGTTACTGTAAGCGCTACGACAAACCCGGTTAGCGGCCGTTGCGGTAAAAGAACTCAGTCACAACCGGGTGCACAAAATCGCGCCGGAAGAGCGCCTGCCACTCCCAGGCGTCGTCGATGCTGCCCCCCTCCTGGTTGGCCAGCAGCCAATAGCTAAAGGCAAAATAATAGGGTTCGGCCGTGCCCATGTAGCCGTACTGCTGCGCCAGAAGCTGCGTCGCCACGGCCGTATTCGGGCTGTAGGAGCCCCCTTCGGTACCGATCATCGGCAGCGAGCGCCGCAAATGCTTGCGCACGATTTCGTCGTAGGTGCGGAACAGCAGGAAGCCGTCCGGATCGTCGAAGGCGCGCAGCCCGTGGTAGTTGTGGACCGACAGCCAGGCGTGGTTGAGCAAATTCTCATCCCCATGGAACTGAATCGCGCTCAGCGTGCGGTCCAGAAATTCGTAATGGTTGTACTCCCCGCCGGGGCTAAGCGCGCCCAGGCCCGGCAGCCCGCCGTTGTTGACCACCTGGCGCGCCGTGATGGCCCAGGCCAGCGCGTAGCGGTTGGGGTTGGCGAAGCCCTGCGTATTTTCCACGTTTACGTTCGGCTCGTTGTAGATCTGGTAGTAGTAAACCCCCTTCGCGCGGTAGTGGGCCACCAGCGCCCCCACGTCCCCCCCGTACGGGTTGAGCGTGGGCTGGTACAGCCGCATCACGGGCATGATGCCGTTGGCCGCAAGCTGCTCCACCAGGTAATCGTTATCCCCCACGTGGCCCACCTCTTGCAGAAAGACAACCCACTTGACGTGCATGCGCGCCAGCTCGGCCACAAAGCGATCGACGACGCCGGGCGCCTGCCGCGGCGTCGGAATCCAGTGCATGCCCCAGCCGTTGTCGCCCACCGGCCGTGGAAAGGCCTGGTAAGGCATGATTTCGTGGAAGGCGTACTGGTCAAACGGCTTGATCGTGAGCGCCAGCGTCGGCTCAGCGGCCGGCAGCGCCAGCGTCCCGGTGTAGGTGGGCATGGGCGTGGACAGCGGGGTGGGCGAGGGCGTGACGGGCGTATTGGTGGGGATGGGCGCGGTGGGGGATGGCGTTTGGGCGCTGAAGCGGGCGTGGTCGGCGGGCGTGGTCGCCGCGGCGACCACGCCCGCCGGCGCCGGGGGTGTAAAGGTCGGCGGCAGCGCCGGATTGGCCGGGGCCGGTTGGGCGGCGGAGACGGGCGGAGCAGAAACGGCCGTTTCTCCCGCCGTCCGCGCTTCCGGTAAGGAGGCCGCCGCGCCCTGGCAGCCAGTCGCCAGCCATAGCACAAGCATCAGCAGGAGGCGCGCGCGGTTCATCAGCGGTACAGGTCGTGTTCTTTCGGGCGCGCCAGGTCGGCGGCGCGGCCCGCGCGCGGCGGCAGCCGCAGCCCGCGCAGCAGCACGGCGGGGATGCCCTCCGCCGCCTGTCCCATTAGCAGACCGGCCGCCGCCGCAATCTCGTCCGCCACGCCCACGTCCGTATGCTGCAGCGCGTAGCCGTGGCGGTCTAATTCGCCGCGCCGGTCCCACAGCGCTGGAATGCCCGCCACGCCGATCGCCGTCCCCACGGTTCCTAGCCGAAACGGCCGTCCGTGGCTGTCGCTAATCACCACGCCCACCGCTGCGCCCGCGCGCGCCCGCAGCGCGTCGCGCAGCGCCGCCGCCGAGGCGTCGGGATCCTCCGGCAGCAGCAGCACCGTCTCGCCCGTATCCTCCTGATGTACGTTGGAGCGATCGACGCCGGCGTTGGCGCTGGTGAAGCCCAGGCGGTGGCGCACGACGAGCACCTTGGGCGCCATGCGTGAAATCTCGTCGCTCTCGCGCAGGATGATCTCGACCAGGCGCGGGTCTTTCTGCGTGCGCGCGGCTACGGCACGCGCGCGCGCGCCGGGCGTGATCGTCGCCAGGTTTACCATGCGTCCCTCGGCCTTGGAAACGATCTTCTGCGCCACAACGAGCACGTCCCGCTCTTGCAGCGCCAAAGCGGCCGCGTCCAGCGCCGCCAGCAGCAGCCCCGCCAGGTCGGCGCCGGGCGCGATCTCCGGCAGGCCGGTGAGGGGGTAAAGAGTTAGCGCGGGCGGCATAGGAGCAGGGATTTAGATGCCCGTGATACGAATGCCGGCGTTTTTAATTTTATTGCGGATGTTGATGCCGATCAGGACGGCCGTTAACCCTTCCGCCACCGACGCGTTTTGCAGCGGTCCCGCGTTCACGCCGCGCATGCCCGCCGCGGCGCACAGCGCGCTCACCACGTCCTTATCGGCCCCCTTTTCGCCGCAAATCAGCACGTCGCAATCGATCTCGTGCTCCAGGTCCAGCAGGTGGTGGGCCGAAATGTTTTGGAAGGCCGCTACCACGGGTGTCTCCGGACCGACCTGCGCCTGCGCCTCTTCCGCCGCCGAAAGGCCGCCCGGCAGGCGCCAGACGCGCGCCGCCTTTTCCCCCAGCGGCGCCACCACGGTCAGCAGGATTTTGCCGGGCAGCGCCGGCAGCACCGCCTCCAGCGTGGCCGGCTGGGCCGCGTAAGGCACCGACAGCACGACCAGGTCGGCCTGCTGCGCCGCCGAGAGGTTGTCTGTGCCGCTTACCAGGGCCTCCGGCGAAAGCCTGGCGCGCATATCCGCGGCCGCCTGGAAACCCTTTTCAGCCTGGCGCGAGCCGATGATGATTTCATGCCCGGCCACGGCCCAGCGAAAGCCCAGGCCGAAGCCCTCATTACCTGTTCCACCTAAGATTGCAATTTTCACGTTGAATCCCCTTTGTTTTGGAAGAAGTTGAACTTCATGGTCAATTCGCCGTAACAGAAGTTTTCAGAAGTTCAACTTTTTCCGAAAAGTTGAACTTCTTCTGTTACAGAGTACTAATCGGTATGGCTAAATTTCTCAAAACGCTTCCACACGGCGGCCGCCAGCTTGCGGCTGCGCTCCGTAATGGCTGCTTCGTCCAGCGTCAGGAGTTGGCGATCCTGCATCAGCACTTTGCCTGCTACGATGGTCGTCGTGACCATGCTGGACTCAAAGCCGAAGATGATGTGCCAGGGCAGGTTGCCGGCCGTCAGCGGCGTCGTCGGCTGGTAATCGACGAAGATGATGTCTGCGGCCGCGCCCTCGCTTAGTTTGCCAATCGGCATTTCCGGCCAGAAAATCCCCGCCAGGGCGGCGTTGTTGTAGATGGCCATCTGCGTAATGGCCATGCCGTCGCCGCGGCGCGGATCGCGGTGGGCCGCTTTGTGCATCAGGTAGGCCGTCTTCCATTCGGCCCACATGTTGTTGCTGAAGCCGTCGTTGCCCAGGCAGACGGGAATGCCCAGCCGCAGCATGCCCTCCACGTTGGCCGCGCCTACGGCGTTGTTCATGTTGCTGCGCGGCTGGTGCGTCACCCACGTGTCCGTTTCACGCAGGATCACCATCTCGGCCGGATCGACGTGCACGCAGTGGGCTACGATGCTCTTGGGGCCCAGGATGCCGGCGTCGGCCAGGCGCGGTACTACACGCTTGCCATACTTGTGCAGCGCGTCATATTCGTCCGCTTCATGCTCGGCGACGTGGATGTGGAAACCGGTCTCCAGGTCGCGCGCCGCGGCGACGCAGTCGGCCAATGTCTCCTCACTGAGTGAAAGGGAGGCGTGCAGGCCGAAGGCGCCGCGTACCAGGCTGCCGCTGCGCTCGTTCAGCGAGCGCAGAAAGCGCACGTTTTCGCCGATGCCGGCCTGCGCGCCGCGCGGCCCGTTGCGGTCGGTTACTTCGTAGCAGAGGGCGCTGCGCACGCCGGCCTGCTCGACGGCGTCGGCGATCTGGTCCAGGGAGCTGTCGATGGCGTTGGGGCTGGCGTGATGGTCGATCAGCGTGGTGGTCCCATGCTTGATGGCGTCTACCAGGCAGACGAGCGCGCTGTACTCCACGTCAACGTCGAGCAGGGCGCGGTCAAGCCGCCACCAAAGCCGTTCTAGAATATCCGGAAAGTCCTTCATGGCCGGGCCGGGAATGGCCATGCCGCGCGCAAAGGCGCCGTAGTAGTGGGTGTGGGCGCAGATGTTGCCGGGCATGACGAGCTGGCCGCGCGCGTTGAGTTTAGCGACCTGGGGGTGCTCTTGCAGCAGCGCGGCGCTGTCGCCGATGGCGGCGATACGGCCGTTTTCCACCAGCAGCGCCCCGTTTTCGATGATCTGGTTGGGCGTATCCCACGTGACGATACGGCCGTTGTGTATTAACATCCTATCCATTGTCATGATTCTAACCCTCCTCATGCGGCATGCAAAAATGCTTTGGTTGCGGTGGTTGAGGCCGGGGTTGTGGGGGCTGCTGCCCCAAACTAAGCCACACTTAAGCCTCCTTGACACCCCATCTTCTTCGGTTACACTTCTACATGCATAATTCTTACAGTCTCAGGTAAGAATACCACAATCAACGCCATCTAATGTATAAATTGCATCGAAAGAGGTTATGTTTCAAGGAGAGTTATCATGGCAAAGCCAATCGCAGTAAGTGATGAAACCTTCCAGAGTGAGGTTTTAGATTCCACAAGGCCCGTGCTCGTTGACTTTTGGGCGGATTGGTGCGGCCCATGCCGCATGATTGCGCCGTCCGTGAACGCCATGGCTGAAGAGTACGAGACGGTGCTCAAGGTTGCCAAGGTGGACGTGGATGAAAATCCGGCCGTGCCCGGCCGTTACGGTATTGTAGGGATTCCGACCCTGATGCTGTTCAAGGGCGGCCAGGTGGTTGAGCGCATCACCGGCGCGCTGCCCAAGGACCGCATTGTGGCGCAGATTTTGCCCCACCTGGAAAAAGCAGAAGCAGAAGCGTAAGCGCTGCCTGATTCACCTATTTGTATGGACGACCGGACGCCTGCCCTGACCGTTTAGGGCAGGCGTTTTTGTGTGGTGGGCAGCGAGTGGCGAGTGGCCGGCGGCGAGTGGTAACCATGGCGCATATGGCCAGGCCGGGCACGGCGCCACGCCGGGCACGACGCCAGGCCGGGCACGGCGCCAGGCCGGGCACGGCGCCACGCCGGGCACGGCGCCACGCCGGGCACGGCGACAACATGGAGGAATAGAGAGATGGAAGTTGCAATTATGATTGAGGGCCAGAACGGGCTGAACTGGCCGCGCTGGCAGCGCATCGCGCGCGCCGTGGAGGATTTAGGCTTTGTGGGGCTGTACCGTTCGGACCACTACACCAACGCCAACCCGCCCGACAAAGATTCCCTGGAGCTGTGGGTGTCGTTGACCTGGCTGGCCGGCCATACGCAGCGCATTGAATTTGGGCAGCTCGTGTCGCCGCTTTCGTTTCGTCACCCGACAATGCTGGCGCGCATGGGGGCGGCGGTGGATGATTTGTCTAACGGCCGTTTCACCCTCGGCGTCGGCGCCGGCTGGCAGGAACGGGAGCACACCAATTACGGCTGGGACCTGCTGGACGTTCCGGCGCGCTTTGACCGCTTTGCAGAAGGGCTGGAGGTGATCAGCCGCCTGCTGCACAGCGACGCGCCTTCGGCCTTTGCGGGCGATTATTACCGCCTGCACGACGCGATTTTGCTGCCGCGTCCCCAGCGGCCGGGCGGCCCGCCGCTGCTGATTGGCGGCAACGGCCCGCGGCGCACGCTGCCGCTGGCGGCGCGCTTTGCCCACGAGTGGAACGGCGTCTTTATCGTGCCGGAAACGTATGCGGAACGTAACGCGCTGCTCGATCAACTGCTGGTGGAAAACGGCCGTGCGCCGGGCGATGTGCGCCGCTCGCTGATGGTGGGCTGCATCTTTGGGCGTGACGAGGCTGAAGTGGCGCGCAAGCTGGCGCCGCGCAAGCGCAGCGCGGACGAGATGCGCGCGTTGGGATTGGCCGTGGGCACGGGCAGCGCAATCGTGGCGCAAATCGGGCAGTGGCAGGCCGCCGGCGCGCAGCGGATTATGCTGCAATGGTTGGACCTGGATGATTTGGACGGGCTGGAGGCGCTGGCGCAGGCGGTTTTGCCGCAGGTGTAGCCGATCGTAAGACCCCAAGGGTTTCCGAAAATCCTTGGGGTCTTACAGACTTAAGCCTGGTCTTGTTCTTCGGCTGGCTCTGCAGCGGCGACGTCTTCCGGCGTCTTTTCCGAGGGAGCAAATTGCTCGGCCAGTTTGGCCAGCTCTTCGCTGAGCCAGCTAAGCCCTTGCACCAGGCTCACGCGCGCCTTGCGTGATAACTCGCCCGTTTCCACCCGTTCGCGAATCTCGATTGCTTCGCCGCGCACCTTTTCGGCCGTCGGGCTTTGCTTGGCGTCACGGATGACGGTGTCAACTTCCTTCACAAAGGATTGCACGCCTTCGCGCACCTGTGATTCGAAGCGCTGGCGTTCCTCGCTGCTCCAGGCCTTTTCCAGCGTTTCCGCAAATTGGCGCCCCAGTCCTTTCAATTCGGCGACGACGTCGTGCTTTTCAGCCTGGGGGGCCTCTTCATCGACCGGGATTTCTTCCGTCTTCAAACGCGCTTTAATATCTTCTACGTTGGGGATTTGTTCCTCGTTCATGCTTCACAGCTCCTGTAAATGGTGGACAAAACTCTTACTTGTCCGCTCCAGGCAAGAATGATCTTGCCCTACAAATTTCATTCCTTTGTTAGTAGTGCGTTGCTTATAGTATACATTCTTTACTACGCTTGTGGTTTGAAAAAGTTGCGCGACAGGGCCGCCAGCGGGCGGCAGCAGCGGGAAAGGGGCCAAAATGAAAAGCGCCCGCCGGCAATTCGCCGGCGGGCGGGCTATATCGGAAAAACGGCCGGCCGCCCGACTATTGCACGCGGCGCAGGGAGAAGTCGTCCATGAACCAGCCGTTGTTGGCAATGGCGTAGCGTCCGCGCAGCCCAACCCCAACCGGAATCGTCTGGGATTGGTCAATGGTAAAAGTGAAGTTGTGGACGTTGACCTGGCCAAAACGCTGGGTAGTCCATACCGTGCCGCCGTTACCTACCAGAAAGCGGAATTCGGCCGCGTACGGGTCGCCGGCCCACACTTTCTGGCCGTCTTCCCAGCGCTCTATGATGTCGGCAAACATTTTGGCTTCAATGACGTAGGTACCCGGGTCCAGGGTCACGTCGGTCAAAAGCCGGAAGTTGACGGCGCCCCCGCCTTTGAAAATTTTGACCGTGTGCTGGCCATCATAAATGTAGAGCGCGTGTTCGGCGGGGGGCAGGAAGGAAGCAGAGAGCACGCGGATCTCCGGCCGCACGTAGACATCCCAGGCCTCGTTGCCAACGCCGGTGGGGCCGGCGTCCCATTCGAGACGCCAGCGGTTGGGTAATTGCAGCTCCGGAATGCCGTCCTGGTTGTAATGACCCTCCTCGAAAGAAGGATTGGGCAGCAGGTTGACGCCCAGTTGGGGGTTAGGCGGCAAGGTAGGCGGCACGGCCGTAGCCGGCGGCGCTGCGGGCGGCGGTGGAGAAGTCGGCGCGGGCGGCGGCGTGTTCGTGGACGCTTCCGTTGGGACGGGCGTGGCTTCCGGCGTATCGGTGGCGGACGCGAGCGTGCTGGCGGGCGCGAGCGTGCTGGTGGGCAGCGGTGTGCTGGTGGCCGGCGGGGGCTCTGTGGGCGCGCCGGTAGGTTCCTCCAGGCTGACAGCAGGAACGGCCGTCCACGTTGCCGCCGGAGAGGCAAGCGTAGCCTCGATTGTTACCGCAGGAACGTCTGCAATTGCCTCTGGGAGCGCTTCTCTCTGGCAGGCAGTTAACAAAAAAACCAACAGCGCCAGGTACAAAATGGACTGTTTGGAAAGGGTTGTAATGGTATTCATATTCCAAATTGTATGCTTGCCGCCAGCAAGAGGCAAATGTATTCATCCGGCGCAGGACTTTTACAATGCTCGCAAATTCAACCTCCTGAAGCGAGATGTGTTAAAATGTTGCTGGAGCCTTCACGTGATGCGCTTAAAACAAAACGCTTGTTTAACCTATTTTGACCTTAGCAGGATTGGGAGGTTTGCATGACACATCAAGCATTTATTACGACTAGTCGCGGTCTGCGGCGGGATATTCCACCGATGCGGCTGTATGAAAAGGCCAAGCGCCTGGGCATCTGGAACCCCAGCGACATCGACTTCAGGCAGGATCGCGCCGATTGGCAGACCCTGCGCAGCGAGGAGCAGGACCTGCTGCTGCGCCTGACGGCGATGTTTCAGGCCGGCGAAGAGGCCGTGACGCTCGATTTGCTGCCTTTGGTGATGGCTATCGCGCAGGAGGGGCGCCTGGAAGAGGAGATGTTCCTGACGACGTTTCTCTTTGAGGAAGCCAAGCACACCGATTTTTTCAGCCGCTTTTTGGGTGAGGTGGTTGGGGTCAGCGATTTTGACCTTACGCGCTACCACACCGAAAATTTCCGCGAAATTTTTTACAGCGCGCTGCCGGATGCGCTGCAGCAGCTACGTAACGATCCATCTCCCGCGGCCCAAATTCGCGCTTCCGTGACCTATAACATGATCGTGGAAGGTATTCTGGCCGAAACGGGCTATCACGCCTACTTCACCGTGCTGGAACGCCATAACCTGATGCCTGGCCAGCGCCGCGGTATTGCCCTGCTCAAGCAGGACGAATCGCGCCACATCGCCTACGGCATCTTCCTGCTGTCGCGGTTGATAGCGGTCGACCCGACGTTGTGGGACGTGCTGGAGGAGACGATGAACAGCCTGCTGCCGCCCGCGCTGGGGGTTATCGGTGACGCCTTCATGCAATATGACCCGATGCCATTCGGGCTGGTTGAGGCAGATTTTACGGATTACGCGCTGGGGCAGTTCCAAAAGCGCATTGACCGGCTAGAGAAGGCGCGCGGGGCAACGCTGGAAGATGTCTATCGCGTTTCTCACAGCGTGATTGATCGGGATGACGGTTGATATGCGGTGCGACGCACGTTAAACGTACGTCGCACCTTGCCTAATTCTGATTGCGGCCGCGCGCCTGCATGCCGACTGGCGTTGTGGGGCGTATGCCAGGGGCGCCGGGCATAGGCGGGCGGCGCTGAATGGTCGACGGCCGTTCCCCCGTTTGCGGCGGCATCTCGAAGTCCGGCTGCGGCTGCGGGCGGCGGCTGGGACCCTGGTTCTTCACCAGGCGCAAACCGGTTGCCGGCTGCGGCTGCGGCCTTGAAGCCGGGCGCACGTCGCTGCTGCCTGCCAGATCAAAGATATGCTCGCCGGCCACAGAGAAGGCTCCAATAAACAGGATGCGCGTGAGCCATACGAGCACGGCCACAAAGATAGGTGCCGTCTTGAGGAGGGTCTCACGGCCGAGCACTTCGTTGCCAAAGTCGTGGCTGAGCAGGGTTAAAGATACGGCCCACCAGGTCATGATGGCATTCATCGTCGCCCCCAGCAGCCAGGCGCCCATCAGGTACCAGACGGCGCGCGGCTCCTCACGGCCCCGTTCGGGCGTGAACAGGCGCGCCAGCCCCGCAAAATCGATTGCGCAAAAGGCAATCGCCAGAATACTGGCCCAGCGCAGCCGCAAAAAGCTGACGTTGCCCAGCAGGTTTTGCAGCGCGTAACGCGTGGTATCAAAGTTGAAGATTTCAAACGCCAATAAGGCGACGACTAAAATCAAGCCGATGGCCGTCTTGCGGGGGAAGGTCAGGCCAATGTCGAAAACTGACGACGACGGCTCCATTCCACCGGGGCGCAGCGGCTGATTATGAAAAACGTGCTCGCTGTGCATCAGGTTTTCTCCTCAAATCCTTTTCAACTGATCTCTTGCCCTCCTGTCAGCTTGGAACTCTGCTAAAGAGGAGGTGAAGCCGGTAAGGGTCGCTCTCACCGGCTCCACGGGGAGGGGGGAAGGAAGGAGGGAAGAGGGTTCGTATGTCGACTGTAGATTAGCACATATGTTCTAATTTGTCAAGCATGAAAAACCGCCGCTTTAGCTCGTGGCCAAAGCGGCGGTTTTGGCTTATTCCCTCCCTGCGCGCAGAACGCGGTCAGGGGGTTGGCGGCACCAGGGAATAATCATATGGTTCAACGCCCGGTCCATAGTGGAAGACGTTCGGATAGGGAATGTAATTGCTAACGACGATTTCGTCAAGTATTACGTCACCGTCAGCGTTGTAAACCGTGCGCTGTACGCTAACGTCGGCCCCTTCCGTGGCCCAGTCGATTTGGACGACCGTGCCCGGCTCCATGTCGGGGTGGTATTCCCAGATATCCTCAGTGGGCGCCGGGCGGACGTTGGCAAATACCGGCTCGGTTTTTTCCACGCGCCGCCCTAGACTGGTGCTGTAGAATTTGAAGGTCAGGGCCTCAAAGATCGGATTATAATAATTTTCGATGAGCAGATGATAAGGCGTGTTGTTGATGAACTTGATATCCACAATGGGAGAATAGACCGTGGCGTCCATCCCTGGTCCCTGGCCATCATTGTAGTAGCCGAGCATATAGCCGTGGGGCCAGCGCTCGGTGATGGGGTAGCCGCCCAGGAAGGCCGCCTGATAAAGCGTGGTGGAGACCTGGCAAATCCCACCGCCGATGCCCCTGATGGTGCGCCCGCCGACGATAATCAGCCCCTCTTCATAGCCGTCAGCTTCGCTGATGCTGCCCAAATAATTGTTGAAGGAGAACTCCTCGCCAGGGGCGACGACGATGCCGAAAAAGTTGGCCGCGGCGCGGGCGATATTATGTTTGCGGGCGTCGGAGGAGCCACGGAACCAGGTGACGCTTTCGGCGATCAGTTCGGTGATGCCCAGGTCGGCGGCCGTTGCGGCCGCGCTCACCTGGGGTACAACCGGGTTTAGGATGAAGGGCACGGCGCGGCTGCCGCTGCTAATTTGGGCCATGAACTGGGCAGCGGTAGCGTCTATGTTCAGGGAGCGGCCGTTAACGTGTGGCGCCACCAGCACCAGTTCGCGCGTCTCGTCGTCAAAATAGAAACGGGCACGCTGGGGGGGACGCTCCACCTGCCCGGCAAACTGCGCCAGCCAGTTGCGCACGGCATTTTCATCCACAACGATCGTATGGCGCAGCGCCCCGTCCGGGTCGGCGACCAGGTCGATGCGCAGCCATTTGGCGAGCTGTTCCGCCGGCAGTTCTACCGGCTGCAGGTCTTGCTCATCCAGTGGTTCGGGCAGGTAAAAAGCGATGGGTTCGCCCAAAATTTGCGCCATCTGCCGCGCGGCAGCCGGGTCGTCGTAGACAGCTGGATAGGTCGTGTGGACCAGCAGTTCGATCTCCGCCTGGCGGAAGTCGGTGAGCGGATCCAGCAGGCGCGCGCGCAGGTCGGCTACGTCCAGCCGGCGCCCGAGCGCGGCCGGGACGTACTCGGCCGTGGGGCTGTCAAGTCGGAACGATGCGTCTACGGCGGTTTGGTCGATTTCAGCAGCCAGCGCGGCTAGCGCGAGCGTCAGTTGTCCTTCGTCAAAAATAACGACAGGGGCCAGGGAACGGCCGTGGTACCAGCTTTCAAACAGTCCGCGCAGCCGCTGCACGGGGCTGCCCGTGCGGCCAACGTCCAACGCAGCCTGGGCCGTTTGGGCCGCATCAAAGTGCAGCCCCAACTCGGCCGGCGTGCGCGTCCAGCTTTCACCCGTGGCGGGGTGGGTGAAAACAATCTGGCTTTCGGTTGTGTAGGGGAAGGCGCCGACCAGGCGCGCCGTGGCATCCGTCAAGTCTGCGCCGCTCAGGTCAATCCCCCAAACGTTGACGCCGGTGAAGATACGGCCGTAGTGCTCTTCCTGGTAGCGCGCCAGCGTCAGCCCGCTTAGCAGCGCCAGCAGCGCCAACGTAACGAGCGCCGGCAGCATGAAGTAAGCCAGGTTGCGCGTCCACGCTAGCGGACGGGAAAGAACTGTTGGTGCGGTTGCTTGCATAGGCGAGGATTATAGCACGCCCTTTCGGGCGCCTGCGATAATACTTAAGTGCAGTTCAGCTAGATGAAACCACAAACACAGCCGTGCGGCCGTGAGCCAGCTTACAATACAACAGGTTCGTCGTAACTGCTTTAGCGGGAGGAACCGGGTAAAGCGGTTACGACGAAACCCAACGATTCCCTGAAAGAGACCGCTAGGCGCGGCGGGCGTCCAGGGCGAAACCGGGCAGCAGCTCCAGATCGTCGCCGATTTGCACCAGGTTATAGGGCCACCAGGCTACGCCAAATAGTTCTTCGGCAATATCCTTCTTGTAGGGCGCCACCGGAATCTGGGTTACGTCCGCAGCTACCGCTTGCCACTTGTCGGCGATGTCGTCCAGCGCCCTTTCTGCTTCGCGCTCTAACGCCTCGATTTCACGCTTGAAGGTCTCGATCTCTGTAGCCGATTTTTCGACGTTTGACTTAGCCCGCTCGGTCATGCGCCGCTTGCTCATAGAGGTGGAAACGGAGCGCCGCCGCCGCGAAAAGAGAGAAAATAGGGTCTCGGCATGGGTGGCTATTTCGTCTTGCCGGCGGCGCGCCAATTCAGCCTCATCGGTTGACAGCTTCCGCTTTTCACGTTCTTTGCGCGTGCGCAGGGCGTCAAGTTTACGGTTGTACTGCGCCTGGAGCTTGTCGACTTCGGCCGCTTGCGCATTTTCGGCGGCGCTCAAGCACTGTTTGTGGAAAGCGTCGTCGTCTACATCCGGTCCGGCGTACAGCTTTAGCGTTGTGTTGGCTTTCACCTGCAGCGTTCCGTTGCGGAAGATCCACTCCTTGAAATCACTGCCCAGGCTGCGCAGCACGCGGCTGTCTGTTAGCGGGGGCTCCAGCGGGGCGAAGCGGGCTTCCGGCGCGGGATGGCGATCCAGTTCGCGCGGATTGATGGAGTCTACCAGGTGTTTTTCCCAATACACTAACCCGCGCCGGTCAGGTTCAGACACGAGCGCGGTGTGGCGCAGTTCGTGGTCCAGTTTGTAGCTGGCGCGCAGATAGCGCACGCTGGCCTGCGCCAGCAGCACGGGGCGGTAGAGCAGGCCGCGGCTCCTGGCGGCGCCGGGAAGGGAACGGCCGTCGCGTCTGGCCGCCTCCGCCAGCGTGAGGTTATTGGGCAGAAAATATTCCATCACGCCGCTGGGCACGGCTGGGCGGGTTTCGGAACCGGGCAGCGTTGTGACCGGCTCTACGCGCGGGGCCGGCGCGGCAGGCTGGGCGCCGCGTGCGTGCGCGGCGGCGGCAGCGGGTCCAACAGCTTGCGCAGTGGCGCCGGCCAGCGCGTTGAGCGCCGGGATTTGCATACGCGTCACCGGTCCCGCCAGATAGTTCATCACCCAGCGGGTCTGGAAGGACGTTGGGTGCTTATCATGCACGTTGCGCATCAAGAAAACGCGCTTGCCGAGGGCCGAAATCAGGTTGTCATATTCGCGGCGGTCCAGGCCGCCGCCCAACGCGCTGGAGAGCCCGTCCAACAGCCGCTGCTTGTCCTGCTCGGTTCCCAGCCTGCCGATGAACCAGGTGCCGGCGTTCGAGAGCGCCTTGTAGTCGATGTCGACCGGGTTTTGGGTGGCAAGCAGCAGGCCCACGCCGAAGGCGCGCGCCTGCTTGAGCAGCCGCAGCATGGGCGTTTTAGAGGGTGGGTTGCCAACGGGGGGCAGGTAACCGAAGATTTCGTCGAAGTAAACCAGCGCGCGCAGAGAAGTTGTGCCGCGCAGGGCGCGCATCCAGCTTTCCACGGCCGAATACAGCAGCGTGACAAAAAACATGCGTTCGGCGTCGCTCAAGTGGGCGATGTAGAAGATGGTGTGGCGGGGACGGCCGTCGGGCGTGTACAGCATGCGTCCCACGTCCAGCGGTTCGCCCTCGATCCAGCTCTGGAAGGCGGGCGCGGCCAGGATGTTGTTGAGCAGCATGGCCAGCCCAAAGCGGTCCCTTTCGGGGAAGAAGGTGTTTACGTCAAAGAAGCCCAGCTTGTTAAAGGGGGGCGTTTGGACCTGCAAAATCAGTTCGCCCAGGTCCAGGTCGCGCCCCTGGCTCCAGGCGTGTTCAAAGATGTTGGCCAGCAGAATGTGCTCGCGCGAGCGCACGGGGTCGACATCTTTGAATCCAATCAGGCCGAGCAGCGCGGTGGCGGTGCTGGCGATCTTTTCACGCAGCATCTCGCGATCGGTTTCCCAGGCGATCTCAGGCGCTTTGAGCGAAGCCAGGATGCTTACCGGCAAGCCGGCGTCTGAACCGGGGGTATAAATGGCGAATTGGGGGCCGTTTTTGAGCGCCCGAATGCGTTCAGGCGTGATGTCCCACTGCGCCAGCCCTTTGCGCCACAGGTCGGCCGTTTCCTCGGCTGCCTGCGCCACGCTTTTGCCTTCGCGCCGCGCGGCGTCGGCATTGACCCACGGCGCAAAGTCGCTGGGCAGCAGGTCGGGGAAGTGCAGCAGCGCGTTGGTGATGTCCCCTTTAGGATCAATCATCAGCGCAGGAATGTTGTTGAGCGCGGCTTCTTCGAGCAGACCGATGCAGAGGCCGGTTTTGCCTGAGCCGGTCATCCCCACGACAACGGCGTGGGTGGTCAGGTCAGCAGGATCATACAGGAGGGGGGCGGCGGTGGTTTCACCGGCAGCCGGGTCAAAGATGCGACCCAGGTAAAATTTGCCGTTCGTGTTAAGCATAGTTGTTTCTCCTTGAGCGCTGATGACGTAGATGCTCCTGTACGCGAAGCAGTTGTGGGTGGAGCAACATTTTCCGGGTAAATCAGGTAAATCTGCGTCCCATTTTCATGCCTTGTGGTGTACTGTGGCGCGTGTTGTCTCTCTGCAACTCTGCACATCTGCAAACTTGCAAACTTGCAAACCTGCAAACCTGCAAACTTGCAAACCTGCAAACTTGCAAACCTGCACACCTGCACACCTGCACACAGCCAGATTATTCAAGCAAACGGCCGTTTCGTCAACGTCATCCTGCGCGCCTCGTAAGCCCTTCTGCAAGCTTGGCTAGATAAGCTCTAGAGGCTGGGAGTATGTGATGCCGGGTTTAGACGTATTGTAACGGTACTCAGTATATCCCGCAGTAAGCGATGTACAGGAAGGCGAACAAACATGGACCCAAACGGCGAAGCACGCAAACATTCCTTTTATCATGGATGCCCACATTTTGGGCTGGATAACGATCCCGGCACGCGGGTGCTTTTCCCGTCAGGGCGTGGCGCCTGTTACGCCAAAGGACAGCCCGTTAGCATTAACGAAGGCCACCAGCAGGTGTACTGTCTTTCAGCCATGCACGGCAACTGCCCCGTTTTTATGGAAGTGGCGCAGCGTATGCAAACGGCCGCGTTTATTGCGCCGCCAGATGAGTCCACTCCAATCGGGAGCAAGGTCAGCAGCGAGTGGGGTTTGCGGTTAGCGCTCCTGGCGCTGCTGCTGTTGGCGCTGGTGAACCTGGCGGCCTGGCGCTTGCTGCCTGGTGACCGGATGGCTGCGTTTGCGCAGAGTGAGGCGGGCCTCTCGCAGAGCGAGATGCCCATCACGCAGAGCGAGATGCCCATCACGCAGGCTGAGCCAACCGGCACGGTCTCGCCCCCACCTGAAGCAGCTGCGCCGATTGCGGCGGCTACAGAGACGCCCCTACCGCCTTTGCCTACCCACACACCGCCGCCGGCAACGGCCGTTCCCACCGCCACGTCAACCAGCCTGCCTACGTCTGCGCCGACGAGCACGGCCACCGCCACGCCAATCAGCGCAACGGCCACGGCCGTTCCTCCGACTACCCCGCCGCCGCCTACCGCCACACCGCCGCCCGCGCGGATACAGCCAACGGTCGTACCGGTTTTGCCCTCGCCGACCGCGGAGACGCCCACGCCTAGCGCTACGCCCGGACCCCCCACACCCACACCCACGCGCACATCGCTGGGTTCGTGAGCGCCGGGCAAGCCGCAGCGTCAGCCGGAAGCCGGTTTTTCGGCCAGAACCAGGTCGTAATCGACCTGCCAGGGCTGCGTACGGACGTTGACCAGGCCGAGCGCCGTGAGCAGCGTCGCGAACGCTTCCCGGCTGCGGTAGCGCCCCAGGAAAAGCCGCGCCTCCCAGCCGCGCCGCCGCGTAACGAGCAGCGCGCCGCCGGGACGCAGCACGCGCACCATCTCGCGCAGCGCGGCGGCGTCGTCAGGAAAGAATTCGAGCGCTTCCAGACAGGTGACGGCGTCGCAGGTCCGGGGGCCAAGGGGAAGCGACGTGACGTTCTGCTGCACAAGCGTGACGCGCCAGCGGTACGGCCGCAGCTTTTCCGCCGCCAGCGCCAGCATGGGGGCCGAGGCGTCCAGGCCAATGATGCGGCCGTGAAAGGTTGGTTCCTGTAGGAGAAAGTGGGGTAAACGGCCGGTACCGGTGGCGACGTCGAGCACGAGAGGCGCGGGATGACGCACGAGCGCCTGGCGCAGCGGCCGTATGACGAAAAAGCGCTCGGCCTCAAGGTCGAACTGTTTGATGGTATCATAATTGTGCGCCGTCCGATCATATAACCAGGTTACCACGCGCGGCCCTAAAAACAGCCCTTCCGTGATAACCACCAGCCAATAGACAATGGCGCCCAACGCAACCAGCAGCAAGACAGCTAACAAATACCAGCCTAACATGGCTCCATTTTACCTGAGGCGAACTAGAAAAAGAAATACGCACCTTGCGCGGTGTGGCAGGGTTATCACTTGCGGTTTGTAAACGGCGCGGCCGCCGCCTGATTGATTGTGAGGAACATATGCAGCGACAACAGCAGCAAAAGCGACGGGTGGTAGTGACCGGCATGGGTACCTACAACCCCCTGGGTAACGACGTTGAAACCACCTGGGAGAAAGCGATTCAGGGCGCCAGCGGAATCGGGCCAATCACTTTATTTGACGCCAGCGGCTACAAAACGCGCATTGCCGGCGAAGTCAAAGAATTTGATCCTGAACGCCTGTTCGGGCGTAAGGAGGCGCGCCGCCTATCGCGTATGACGCAGTTGGCGCTGGCGGCGGCGCAGCAGGCGGTTGAAGCGGCAGGACTGGCGGTAACGACCGTAAACCGCGACCGCGTTGGCGTGATTGTGGGCAGCGGGATGGGCAGCATGCAGCCTATCATCGACAACGCCGATGTGCTGCAAGCGCAGGGGCCCACGCGCGTCAGCCCGTTCTTTGTGCCCATGATGTTGGCCGATACGCCTGCCGCCACCATTTCGATTGCCTACGGGTTGCAGGGCCCCAATATGTCGGTGGCCACGGCCTGCGCCACGGGCAACAATGCGATTGGAGAAGCGGCCAAGCTGATTCAGCGCGGGGCCGCGGACGTGGTGTTGGCCGGCGGGGCGGAGGCGCCCATCTTACCATTGGCCATTGCCGGCTTCAGCGTCATGAAGGCGCTTTCCACGCGCAACGACGCGCCCCAAAAGGCGTCACGGCCGTTTGACGCGGCGCGCGATGGCTTTGTATCCAGCGAGGGGGCTGCGATTTTGGTGTTGGAACTGCTGGAGCACGCGCTGGCGCGCGGCGCGACGATTCATGGCGAAGTGCTGGGCTATGGAACCAGCGCTGACGCCTATCACATGACCCATCCGGCGACCAACGGCGTGGGCGCCGCCAAAGCGATGCAGGCGGCGCTGGCGGATGCCGGCCTGGCGCCCGCGGCGGTAGACTACATCAATGCGCACGGAACGGCTACGACCAAGAACGACGCGGCCGAAACGGCCGCAATCAAAGCAATTTTTGGCGAGGCGGCTTACGCCCTGCCGATCAGCTCGACCAAATCCATGCACGGCCATTTGTTGGGGGCGGCGGGCGCGCTGGAGGCTATCATCTGCTTCAAAAGCCTGGCGGCGCAGGCCGCGCCGCCGACGATCAACCTGGAAACGCCTGACCCGGATTGCGACCTGGATTACGTGGCCAACAGGGCGCGCCCGGCCCGGATGAATGTCGTGATGTCGAACGGCTTTGGGCTGGGCGGCCACAACGCGACCCTCATTTTAGGTCGCTACGGAGCCTATTAAGCAGAAAGCGCCGCAGAGGGTACAGAGAATATAGAGGTAAATCTGCTGCTCAGGCGCCTTAATCATTCAGCTTGCGCGCCAGGTCGCGTTCCGTGCCCTGCATGCCTGCGTCAATGTGGGGGAAGGTCAGCCAGACGAGCGCCAGGCCGAAAATGGCGCCGGTGAGCGTGCGCAGGAGGGGGGTGCTTTCGCGCAGCGGGAAGAGATTGTTGAGAAAGGCCAGCGGTTCCAGGGCAGACCCGTACTGGCTGAAGAGCTGGCTGAAGCCGTCCAGCCCGATCGGGCCCATGCCCAAGATCACGAATGCCCACAGGGGTAACGGCCGTATCCGGTAATGCCGCCGCACAACCCCATACACCAGCCCCCCCAGCAGCACAAACCCATAAATCCCAATATCGCGCGCGCACAGCGCCATCTTGTAGCCCATCTGCGCGTTGCCGATAAACCGGCGCGCCGGCATTAGAAAGGCGGGCCATTCGGCCGGGTCGGCGGGCACGCCCATGAATTCGGGAATGTCCGGCATGTAGGCCTCAATGGGAATTAAATTGGTATTGGCAATGGCGCGCGGATAGGCAAGCTGTTCGCCGAAGAGAAAGAAAGAGCGCGAGGCCATCTGGTGGCACATCGGGCTGTAGAGTGTGTAAATGGCGCGCGCGGGTCCCTGAAGGCCGACTTTCATGAGCGCCGGAGCCAGCATTGGCAGCATCACGTACAGCGCCACGACGACGTTGATAATGGTCAGCCAACGGCGGCTAAAGGTGTATAAAAAGCGATCCACGCGGTTGAATAGGTTACCCTGGTCGGAAGGCGGTTGGGGAGTCGGCATACGGATTCCTTGCTTAGCCGGAGAGCGTCTGCGCCAGATAGCCCTCGATTTGTTCTGGGAGAAGAAGGCCGCGGTGAATGGCGGTGACGGTTCCATCGGCCGCTATAAAGATTGTGGTCGGCAGGTTGAAGGCGCTGAACAGGTTGGACACTTTTCCCTCGGTATCGAGTAAGGGCGTGAAGCTCAATTCCAGTTCGTCATAGAAGAAGGCCTGCACGACCGCGGCCGATTCGCCCTGGTTGATGGCCAGGATGACCAGGTCGTTCTCCTGGTGGGCCAGGAAGGCGCGCTCCAGATCGGGCATCTCGATGCGGCAGGGGGCGCACCAGGTAGCCCAAAAGTTGAGGATCACCGGCCGGTCGCGGAAATCGCTCAGCGAAACCGGGTTGCCCGCTACGTCGCTGAGCGTAAAGTCGTAAGCGGCGGCGCCCACGGCGAGCGGACCACCCACGCCCGATTGCTGGGATAGAAGGGGGGGAGCGCTGTCGAGCGCGGGAATTTGCTGGAGTTCGGCCGTTTCGTTCACCGCTCTGCCGCCGCCAAATAAACTGCCCCCGAAGAGCAGCAAGGCCGCCGCAAAACCCAGCAGCACGAGCCCGCCCATAAAGGAGAGGGGATTACGGCCGTTTTGTGGCTTTTTTGGCATGTCTGACATCGCTTCCTCCTTCAAAAATAGAACGCTGATGACGCAGATGCACCTGATTAACCTGATGTAGTCAGGATAAATCAGGCGTATCAAGTCGAATCAGGAAAGCTTGTGGTGAACACAGCCGAACCATCTGCGTTTCATTTTCGTTTATCGTAGCTTCGCCGTGCGCCCCAGCCGAACGGTGCGCCCCGCGCATGGGGAGCGCCTAATTAAACAGCAGAATCAACCGCTCTTCGATTTCTGCGAACCAGATGGCCAGGTCGGGCGGCACCAGCGCGTTAAAGGCGGCCAGGCGTCCGCTAAGCAAAAGCAGGCCCAGCAAAATGAACAAAACGCCGCTGATCGTCTGGGTGGTGTGAATCTGGACGGTTGTGCGGCGTTCTTTGTCGGGATTCGTGAAAATCCACAGCAGTACGCCCGCCAGCGCCAGGACCAGGAGGCCGTATTCCTGCACGGCCGTAAATGACTGCCCAGCCAGGAAAGCGAACTCGCGGTACGCATATGCCGCCGCCGCGACCAAAATGCGCCAGATGGCCAGCGCCCACAGCAGCCCCACGACCAGCACGTGCGTGGTCACGTCCCAGGCTTTGCCCTTCAAGACGCGCCAGAACAGGCTCTTGCGGCTGGCACGGCCGAAAAAGGTCGACACAACCATTAGCGGCAGCCCCAGCCCTAGCGCATAGATAAAGAGCAGCATCACGCCCTGCAGGACCGAAGCCGTTTGCGCCGCCAGCGTCAATACCGCGCCCAGGATTGGGCCGACACAGCTTGACCAACCCACGGCAAAGGTCAGGCCAAAAAGGAACGAGCCGCCTAGCGACGCGTTACTCACCACCTCGCTCTGCGGGCTTAAGCCCGCAAAGCCTTTGCCCAACAGGCTCATCACGCCAAAAATGAGCACCAGCCCGCCCCCCAGGAGCAAGATAAGCTGCTGGTTTTGCAGCAGCAGGCGCCCCAGCACGGAGGCGCTCGCGCCCATCAGCGCGAACATGGTGGCCAACCCCAGCATGAACACCAGCGTATTCAGCGCGATTTGCCGTTTACCGCTTTGGAAGGCAAAGGCGAAATAGGCCGGCAGGATGGGCAGGGTGCAAGGAGAGAGAAAGCTGAGTAGACCGGCGAACAGGGCGAGAACTACCAGCACCAGGAAGGGCTGGGTTTGAATGCCAAAACCCGGCTGCGCGGGCGTGCTGGGCTGCGTCAGGCTGCCCAGCACCAGGAATCCCACAAGCAGAATCCCCAGGCCGATCAGGATCAGCCGCCCCACGGGCCGGGTGGAAGGTGATGGTGCTTTTAGATCAGACATGGTCAAAGTATGCTCAAAGAAACGGCTTGCAAGATGTAAAGCGGCTTACTTAGACGGCCGTTTCCTCATCTTCCTGCAGCAGTTGTTCCATCAGGCGGATGTCTTGCTGCAGATTGCGCTGGCGCGCCGCCAGGCTCAGGATATAAACCATCCCGATCAGCCACATGATGGCGTAGCCCAAAACCAGGTAGCCGTTAAAACGGTTGGGGTCGACGCCGGCCTGGAGCAAAATAGTGAGCGTAACGAGCAGATTTGTAAGCATTAGCCTTCTCCCTGGAGGCGCGCCGCGACGCGCATCTTAAGCGTTTGCGCTTCATCTATCAGACGCTGCAGCCGGATACGGTTGGCCATCCAGGCTGCAAAAATGAGCGTGAAGGCCACCACCGAGACGTTCAGCGTCACGACCATGCGCAATGAATCAAGCCCGGAGAACTCTTGCAGCCCTTCGGCCGCCCCCTGGGCAGACTCCAGCGTACCGCCAAAAACGACCGGGTGAATGTCACGCAGAATGCGGATGCTGACGTAGGTCAGGATAATGGTGACAAATGAAATGATGACGTAAACGGCCGAAAACCGCCCCCGTTTCTCCGCGTCGTCGATCGCGCCGCGCAGCATGAAATAGGCCGCGTAGGTCAACCAGGCAATCGTCACCAGCGTCAGGCGCGGGCTCCACAGCCACCAGGTGTTCCAGGCCGGTTTACCCCATACGGAACCGGAGACGATGGCCATCGAGAGGAAGACCAGGCCGATTTCCACCGCCGCGAGCGCGGTTGTGTCCCATTTGGGAGACGGCTTACGCAAATAAAGGGCTCCCGCGACCAGGGCGATAAAGAAAGCCAGCGCGCCAACCCACGCAGAGCCAACGTGGAAGTAAAAAATGCGCTGTACGTTGCCCATCGTGCGCTCTACTGGGGCATAAAAGAAAATCATGCCTAGTGCAATGAGCAGCGTCGCCGCGGCCAAGACGTTCAATATAAAGACGTTGCGATTTAAGCGCGCCAGATTCATAAGAACTTCACCTCACTGTTCTTTAACTCCCAAGGGTTTTCTGAAACCCTGGGGTCCTTGCTAGAATTCTACAACATAACGGTAGGTTAGAAACCCTACGCTTAGCATGAGCAAATCATAGAGCAGAACGAGCAGTATGGGGCTTTGCACTTCGCCCCAGGGGGGCAGGGCGGGAAACATAAAGGCGGCCACCGCCATCGCGGCCGGCAGCACCAGCGGCAGCGAAAGCGGCAGCAGCAAGACCGGCAGCAGCACCTCCCGCGTGCGCGTCTGGATAGTCATCGAAGTCACGAGCACGCCGGCGGCCACGTAGCCCAGCGTGCCCAGCGCCAAAATCAAAAGCACGGGGGGGCGCCAGAAGGGTTTGTTGAAAAAGACGGTGAAAACGACCACGAGGACCAGCTCCAGCAGCAGCGCAAAGAGCGTCACGCTAATGACCTTCCCGGCGTAGAGCGCGTTGCGCGGTACCGGCGCGATCAGCAAGGCGTCAAAGGTTTGGTCTTCGCGCTCAATGGCCAGCGAGCGATTGAGCCCTAGCGTACCGGCGAGCAGGATGGTGGCCCACAGCAGCCCGGTTGCCACGTCGCGCGCCGCGGCCAGGTTGACTTCCAGCGCAAAATTAAACATAACGACGGTAACCAGGGCAAACATCACCATGACGCTGATCGTCTGGCGCGTGCGGCGCTCAATGCGCAAATCTTTCCACACCACGGCCCAGACGGTGGCCATGAAGGCTGACGTCCCAACGGTGGGTGGGGTAGACGGTTGGACTGTGGGTGAATCGGTCATCGACTTTGATTTTTTTCCGTCTGACGGCCGGTGTAAGCGGCGTAGAGGTCCAGAAACTCAGAATGGCCGGTTGCGGCGCTCGCCGCCTCGTAGACGATGCGGCCGCGATGCAGGATAGCCACGCGGTGAGACTGTTCCAACCCGTGCACCAGGTCGTGGGTGATCATGAGAATGGTACGGCCGTTTTCCGATTCGCGCCGCAGCAGCTTGTCCAGCAGTTCCGAAGCTTCCTGGTCCAGCCCTGTGTACGGTTCATCCAGCAGGAGCACGTCCGGTTCGTGCAGCGTGGCGCGCGCAATCGTCAGGCGCTGCACCATACCGCGCGAGAAGCTGCTGACCGGGTCGCGCTGGCGCGCAAACAACCCCACCCGCTTCAGGGCGGCCTCTACCCGCGCCTGAGGATGATCCAACTGGTACAGGCGTGCAAAAAAGGTCAGGTTTTCCGCCGCGCTGAGGTCACGGTACAGCAGCGACTGGTGCGAGACCAGCCCCAGGTAACGCCGGACCCGGTGTGCTTCCTGAGGCAAGGCCCAGCCGCCAACGGTGACTGCGCCGCTCGTTGGGTTAAGCAGCGTGCCCACGATGCGCAGCAGCGTGCTCTTGCCGGCGCCGTTGGGGCCCACAAGCGTTACGAATTCGCCCTGGCGCACGTGCAGGTCGACGCCGCGCAAAACGGCATTGAGGCCGTAATGTTTGACCAGTCCTTTAATTTGAATCATCGGCAACAATTGTAAACATTCGGGCGGTAACGGCAACCGCAGCCGGGTCGATTTAGGCGGCAGCGCTGCGCGCGCGTCCCTGGAACTGGATTGAACTTACTCACCGAAGTCTCACGCAATGCGTCAAAAGATCGACAATGGGCCGAATTCGTAGTATGGTTTGGGCTGACATTATATCCGCAACCGCGCTGCTTAATGGCTGTGTGCACGCCAAAAGGGTCGATTTGGCGGCATTTTAGTGACAATTTACACAAACAGGCGGTCAGCGCCCGGCAGCGCTTGCGATAATCCGGCGCTTTTTTTATAATAAAGCGGAAATTTCGGGAAGAGGGTAAGGTTTGAGTAGTTTAACGTTTTTGTCTGGGACGATAACGCCCTGGCTGTTAGGGGCGCTGTTCCTGCTTAGTTTGATGGCGCTGGTAATTTCCATCAAGGCCTGGCGGGATATGAAGCGTTCCCCTTACTTTTTCCAGCGCCGCCAGGCAGCCAAGCAGTTACAGACCTACATGACGGCCAGTATGGCCCTGTTTTTGCTAGGGCTTGGCGTGGCGGCCTTTGCCTGGCAGGCGCCCGTAGACACAACCCCCCGCGTCGCCATTCTCACCAACGCAAAACCACCTAAAGAAGAGATACAAAAACTGGTTAGAGATGCGGCCATTGCGCAGGCTAAAGCAGATGCGCAGGCTAACGCAGAAACGGCCGAAATCTCGACGGCCAGCCGCATTGCCATTGAGACGCAGCCGGCCGCCAACGTCGCGGGCGTTGCCGAAGAGCTTTTTACGCTCGATCTAAAACTGCCCGAGGCGTATAACCGATTTGAGCCCACGGCCGAGTTGAATTCCAACACCGACATGGGCACGCTAAGTTTCTCGCGCGAGATTGGCGCTGATTATAAAGCAATTGATGCGGGTCTTATCTTTCCGCAGGGCAGCTATACTCTTTACGCGACGTTTGATTATGAGGGGATGGCCGACGGCATGGCGTGGGCCTGGGTGTGGCGCTACAACGGCCGTGTGATTGAAGGCGGCAACGAGGTATGGGCCTACGGCGATAGCGGTCCCGGCTATATTTATTTTGGGCCGGAAGAAGGATTCCAGCCCGGCCAATATTCGCTTGAGGTCTGGGTGAATGAAGAGCTGATGACGATTGCTACGGTCGTCGTTAACGATGCGGCCGTTACGGCCGGTAACTAAACCGCCAGGTACACGAAGTTTTATACGGTAGCGATCCCGGCCCAGCCGGGATTTTTTATTGCCGCGGCCGTAACTTCTCGATATTTCGGGGCTGTGGCCGGTCTCCTGACCGAGCCACCGGCGGGCACGGTCGGAGACCGGCCCGAGCCACCCCAAGTTATTGAGAAGATACCCGCGGCCGATCTCGCTTCGGCAAATCCGGTGCAAGCTCTGACCGGGCCGCCGGCAACTTATCTTCTTTAGCGCTTTAGACGGCGACGGCCGTGCGCCGCCAGGCGCTGCAGCTCTTGCACGCGCAGCAGGGCGGAAGCCGCCAGATACACCGCGCCGCCGCCGGCCGACCCCACCAGCAAACGCGTCCAGACCGCCCCGGCGCTGAACTGCGCCAGCAGCGCCTCCATCGCGCCGGCCATCAGCAGCCCGGCCAGCCCCATGCGCCACAGCCCATCCAACAATTCTCGGCCGTTTAGGCGGCCCAGCTTGCGTCGCAGCAGCCATAGCAGCAGCCCCACCTCCAGAAAGTTGGAGAGGCTGAAGCCCAGCGCTAACCCGCCCAGCGGCTGCCAGCCCAGCCAGGGGAAAACGACGTCGCGCAGCCACAGGCTGAGGATGGCCATAAAGAGCACCTGCACGCCCCCGGCCAGCACGGGCGTCAGCGTGTCGCTGAGGGCATAGAAAGCGCGCGCAATTACCTCCAGCGCCAGCAAGGCTACCAGGCCGACGGTGTAAAAGAGCAAGGCCCAGCTCACCAGGTCGGTGGAGGCGGCGTCAAACAGGCCGCGCTGGAACAGGATAACGATGACCGGTTCGCGCAGCAGCAAGAAGAGCACGCTGACGGGAATGCCCAGGAAGAGCAGCAGGCGCAGCGAGTCGGTGATGATCTGGCGCATTTCGTCGTAGGCGGCGCGCGCGGCTAAGGCCGCCAGGGTAGGGAAGGCGGCAATACCCAGCGCCTGCCCGATGATGCCCTGGGGCATAATGATCAGGCGAAAGGCGGTGTTGAGCGCGGGTAGGGTTGCCAGGGGCATGGCGCCGGTGAGAAAGAGGATGATGAATTTGTTAATTTCGCTGAAGGAGAGCCCCAGCACGCGCGGAGCCATCAGACGCAGTACCTGGCGCACGCCGGGATCGCGCAGGCTAAAAACGGCCGTATAACGCGCCGCTTTCCAGCGCAGGCCCGGTAACTGGATCAGCAGGTGGCCCAGCGCGCCGACGACTGTGCCAAACGCCAGCCCATTGACCGCGCCGGCGCCAGCGCGTGCGCCCACCACCGCGCCGGCGATAATGCCCAGGTTGTAAACCGTGGGCGCCAGCGCGGGCAGCAGAAAATGCTGGCGCGCATTGAGCGCGCCCATAATCACGCCGCTGACGCCGAAGATGATCGGCGAGACAAGCATGATGCGCATCAGCCGTACGGTCAGGTCAAGCAGGGCGGGATTGCCGGCTACGTTTTCGGCGAAGAAGAAGATGACAAACTGGGGGGCGAGGAGCATGGTCAGGGCGGCGACGGCCGTGACTACCACCAGCAGCAGGTTAATGACGGCTGAGAAGAGACGCCAGGCGCCGGCCTCGTCTTCGCGCGCGAAGTAGGCGGCAAAGGTGGGAATAAAAGCGGAGCCGATGGCGCCCCCGGCGATGATCAAAAAGATCGCTTCGGGGAAACGATTGGCGATTTCGTAGGCCGTGGCTTCCAGGGTCAAGCCCAGGTAGCCGCGCGTGACGACTTCGCGCACCAGCCCGACGAGGCGGCTCAGCAGCACCGCCGCGCCGACGAGACCGGCCGCGCGCAGCACCTGGGAACGGCCGTCGCCGGTGGTGGGATCAGCGCCGTTGGGCGTCTTAGCGTTTGGATCAGACATACCGGTTACTATGCCCGTTTGGGCTTTTGAAAGCAAGTGATAGGGCGCTTTCGGTGACTGGCTGCGCGGCGTTGCTGATCATTACCGTAAATTCCTGGCGGTTAAGAACCGCGGGGCGGGATATGCTTAGAAGATGCCGGTTTTTTATACAATTACTTGACAAACTCTGAGGAGGTTGACTAGAATTCGCCCGTGTTACTGTGCAAAAGCATAACCTCATTTAATATTGACGGCTGAAGTTACAATTGGAGGCTCCACAATGAACATTATCAAGGTCTCTGCGCGCTCTCGTACTGCCGCGGTTGCCGGCGCCATCGCCGGCGTAATGCGCGAGGTTCAGCGCGCAGAGGTGCAGGCGATTGGGGCTGGAGCAGTTAATCAAGCGTTGAAAGCAATTGTTATTGCCAAGGGTTATCTTGCCGAGGAGGGTGTAGATATTGTATGTACGCCTTCTTTTGTGGATATTGAAATTGATACACAGGAGCGCACCGCCATTCGTATTCTTGTAGAACCACGACCCTGAGACAATTGACATCACTCTGTTTACCATAAGGGTGCAGACGAGCCAGTCTGCACCCTTTTTTTATCCTTGCTCTCCCAGGCTTCACGCAACTCCCCATACTGCGCCGCTACGGCCGTGGCGCCATCCGCCGCCACAGCAGCCCCAAGACAAGGGCGCTCAAGACGCCCGCGCCGAGCAGCAGCAGCCCTGTTTGGCCGGCTACAGTCTGGGGCGCGCGCGTTAGGGCGGCGGTGGGCGGCGTTGCGGTTGGCGCCACGGCCATTGGCGCCAAGCCCGTTGGCGCCACGCCCGTTGGCGCCACGGCCATTGGCGCCACGCCCGTTGGTGGAGCGGCCGCCAGAACCGGCGGCGTGGTCGTGGCGGTCGACGTGGGCGGTGGGGTTGCCGTGGGTGCAGCGGTGGCGGTAGGCGCAACCGTGGCGGTGACAATCGCGGGCGGCGACGCGGGCGGCGGCGGGTCGACCGGCGGAGCGCTGCCGTCGCGCGCCTGCACCAGGTAGTAAGTTGTGCCGCCGATCATGCAGTAATCGCCGATAGGCTGGGTGCAGAGTGCCGGCTGGAGCTCGACGGTAAAGACGCCGTCAACGGCCGTGATGCGCCGCGCGGAGCCCCACATATCTATCAGCAGCGCCTCCGAGGCAACGGCCGTGACCTGGGCCCGCTGCGGTAGGGGCAGGCGCGCAAACAGCACCGTCGTCGTCCGGTCGGCCTGCGTGACGCGAATTTGCCCCACCTCGTTCCAGCGCTCGCGCGTTGCCTCCGTCGCCCCGCCCAGCATGCGGATGGCGACCTGGTAGGTGATGAAGGCCGGCCGGCGTGAACCGTCGAGGCGCAGCAGTCCGAACGGTTCCGGGTTGGCGGCGCGGTCGTCGGGCGTGTCGATTAGCTTGTAGACGCCGATGCGCTGCGCGCCCGCCGCCAGCGCCGCGGCGACGGCCTGCGGCATGAAGGCGGCCTGCTCGTTGACCGTCACCGAGAGCGTCCAGTTGGGCACGCGCCAGGAGGGATCGTCGTGGGGCGGCGCGTTCGTCTCGACCAGCCAGAGCGGCTTGTCCAGCCCGCGCTGCGCCATGATGTCGCGGAAAAGCGTCACCAGGTCGTAAATCTGGTTGGGCTGGAAGTAGAGGTGGGCCGTGGCTACGTCGAAGTAATGGTTGTGGCGATAAGCTGCTGGATCGGCCAGGATGCGGTCCAGCAGGCGCGCCATGTACTGCTCGCGCCCGGCGTAAACGTCGGCCCAGTAGGTGAAGGCGGCCAGGTGGATGATGGCGTCCGGGTTGGTCTCTTTGGCGACCAGGTAGGCCGTGCGCTGGAGCTGGTAAAAGTCGTCCACGTTCCCATCCCAGGTGTGGGCGATGGCGTCGATGTCGATGTCGGGTTCGTTCCAGATGATCCAGTGGTCGATGCGGCCGGCGTAGCGCGCTACGGCCGTGCGCACAAACTCAGCCCACGTGTTGCCGGGGTCGTTGGGGGGCAGCCACAGCCCCTGCGGCAGCCGGTTAGGGTCGCGCGCCCAATCGGGAATGCCGATCAGCAGCCCCACGACCATGCGCCCGGCCGCCAGTTCGGCCTCGATTTGGGCGTCGCTGACTTTGGGCGTCCAGCTTTCCGGTCCCGCGGCCTGCACGTCGGCCCACTGAAACTTGATGCGCGTCCAGCCGACGCCCAGGCTGGCGGCGGCCTGGGGCGCGTCGTAGGCTTCAATCACGCCAAACTGCCAATCGGTTTGCGCGACGGCCGTTTCCGCCCGGCTTACGAGCGCCGGTAGGGCGACCAGCGCCAGAAAAAAGAGGTACAATTGTCGCATAGCGCATAAGTTTAAAACGAAAAAGGCGAAACGAAAAACGTTATGGACGCAAGATTTGCTCAAGAGTTGGCGTGGACGGCGCGGCAGATGCCGCGAACGGCGTGGGCTGTGGCCGAACTGCCTGATTTGCAGGGGGTGCGGCTGGCGTGCAGCCTGCACCTGGACATCAAAATGGCGCCGCTGGTCACGGGATTGCTGGCGCGCGGCGCGGCCGTGTTTCTGACGACCTGCAACCCGACGACGGTGCGGAATGACGTTGTGGGCTACCTGGCGGCGCAGGGGGCGCAGGCGGAAGCCTGGCGCGACATGCCGGCGGCCGCCTACGCAGCGGCGATTGAGGAGGCTCTCGCCTGGGAACCGACGCATTTGTGCGAGATGGGGGCGGAGCTAACGGCCGTGATCCACCAGCAGAACATGCCCACCGGCGTCAAAGCCGGGCTGGAAGCCACCGGGTCGGGCATCAACCGCCTGGCGGGGCTGACGCCGCGCTACCCGATTTTCAACTGGGACGATTTGCCAATCAAAGAGGGGCTGCACAACCGCCACATGGTGGGGCTGACGGCCTGGCACACCTTCATGCAGGTCACGCATCTGTCATTGCACGGCCAGCGCGTGCTGGTGGTAGGCTATGGGCTGGTGGGGCAAGGCGCGGCGGCCAGCGCGCGCGCCTTCGGCGGGTCGGTGCTGGTGGCGGAGCGCGACCCGGTGCGGGCCTTGCAGGCGCAGTATGATGGATGGGAGGTACGGCCGTTAACCGAGGCCATCACCGCCGCCGACGTGATTGTGACGGCGACCGGGGCGCAGCGCGTGATCGGGGCGGCGCATTGGCCGCTGCTGCGGGACGGGGTGTTTTTGCTCAACGTGGGCCACACGGCGGACGAGATCGACGTAGCCGATTTGCGCGCCTATCCGCATGGAGAGGTGTTGCCGTTTGTGGAGGCGGTGGATGTAAACGGCCGTACCGTCTATCTGCTGGCGGGCGGGTCGATGTTCAACCTGACGGCCGGCTGGGGCGACAGCCTGAACGCCTTTGACGTGACGCTGGCGGTGATGACGGCCGGCATCGGCCACATCGTGGGCGCGGGCGCCCAGGCGGCGCCGGGTGTGCACGTGCTGCCGCGGGACGTGTGGGCGGCGGCAGTTCGCAGCACGCTTTGAGTTTGATGTGGACGGCCGTTGCCCCTCCACAACGGTTTTGGGTGGATTCCATTCTCAGGTGTGCAGGTGCGGTTCGGTCTGCTTGAAATAGACCTGCCCGATTACTTTACGCTCGGCTCGCAGTTCTACCGCCCAGAAATCGGGCGAAGCAGCCATCTCGGTCGCCAGGCGGAGCGCCTCGGCGCGGTCAATCGGCGCCCCCGGCTCAAAACGGTAGATGCTTTGCTCGGAAAGATAGGCGTGTAGATCCCCGGCATCGGCAGGCGTAAAGGCGCGCAGACGCAGTCGGGAGGTGCGTATTGCCGGTAGGGGCGCCATAATAAATTGCCTTTACTTGTGCGCTGCTTCCGCGATATTTCTAAACAGAACAAGGGTCATCACGATG
>Ga0114946_10000148_pt1 | contig 40688 bp, 33 predicted proteins | sample WalLakDeSediment_FD_88676 | JGI IMG/M metagenome (GOLD analysis project Ga0114946, IMG submission 88676) | Lake sediment microbial communities from Walker lake, Nevada to study Microbial Dark Matter (Phase II) - Walker Lake 11/02/13 Deep Sediment | ecosystem: Environmental > Aquatic >... | reverse complement strand
GAGGATGGTCAAGGCCCAGGCGGCGCGCAGGCTGATGACGCCGGCCGGGAGCTCGCGGGTGGCCGTGCGTGGGTTGGCGGCGTCGATCTTGCGGTCGACGATGCGGTTGAAGCCCATCGCCGTGGTCCGGGCGCCGGTGAAGGCGAGCACGATCCAGACCAGCTTCAACCAGGTCATGCCGACGCCGTCGCTGGCCGATCCAAGCGCGCCGGAGACGGCCGCCCGGTGGGCGAGGATCCCAGCCGCGAGCGTGAACGGCAGGCCGAAGATCGTGTGGCTGAGCCGGACCAGGCTGGCGTAGCGGACCAGCGTCGCTCGCCAAGATGGCGCGCTGGCGACGGTCTGCGCTTCGGGCTGCAGCTCGGTCATCGGCGCAACGCTACGCCCTCAGTCGGGCAGCGACCAGTCGATCGGCGCCTGGCCCCAGCGCACGAGCGCCGCGTTGACCGCCGAGAACGGCTTGCTCCCCAAGAACCCGGCGTTGGCCGAGAGCGGCGAGGGGTGGGCGGCCGTGACGAGCGCGTGGCCGTTGGCGTGGGCGGCCTCGATCAAGGGGATCTTTTTTTGCGCCGGCTTGCCCCACAGCACGAACACCAGCGGCTCGGCGCGCGCGGCGAGGACCTCGATGACCTTGTCAGTGAAGGTCTCCCAGCCGTTCTTGCGGTGGGAGTTGGCCGCGTGGGCGCGGACCGTGAGCACCGTGTTGAGCAGCATGACGCCGCGCTCGGCCCAGGCCGTGAGCTCACCGTGGGCCGGCGGCTCGACGCCGAGGTCGGCGCGCAGCTCCTTGTAGATGTTGCGCAGCGAGGGCGGGATCTTGACGCCGCGCCGGACCGAGAACGCGAGCCCGTGGGCCTGGCCGTCGTCGTGATAGGGATCCTGGCCGAGGATCAGGACCCGAACCTGCTCAAAGGGGGTGTGCTCGAAGGCCGCGAACACCTCCTCGGCAGGCGGGAAGACCTGCTCGGTCTCGCGTTGCGCCGCGACGAAGCCCGCGAGCTTGCGAACGTAGGGCTGGTCGAGCTCGCGGCCGAGCGCGGCCTGCCAGCTGGGGTGGAGATCGGTGAACGCCGCGCTCACAGACCTCGATCCTCGCGCAAGGTGTTGGCGTCACGAAACGAGCTGAAGGTCGCGTGCTCATCCCAGCTGTGCTCGAAGCCGGTCGCGGCGATGAACGCCGAGTTGTCGACGACGACCGGGTGCTCGAGGTGAGACAGGGCCCCGCGCGGCAGCCGTGGGAGCCCGAAGTGGCCGAGGAAGCGGGGTAGCAAGGCAGCAGGGAGCGGGAAGGGCGTGCGGCCCGTGGCCTTGCACAGGACCGAGAGCGGCACGGGCGGCGGCCCAGCGACGTTGAACACCCCGGCGATCTCGGACTCGGCGGCGAGCACGATCGCCTTGGCCGCGTCGTCCTCGTGCATCACGTGAAACAGCGGATCATAGCCGAGCGACATCGGCACCCGCGGCCCGGCCAGGAAGCTCGCCAAGGTCCCGCGCCCGCTCGGGCCAAGGGCGTAGACGATCCGCAGCACGACCGTGCGCATGTTCTTGCAGGTCCACAGGGCCCGGCTGGCGTAGAGGTCGGCGGCGACGAGATCGGCGAGCTCGGGGAAGGTCGAGACCGCGAGCGGCGGCTCGTCTTCATTGCGGTAGAGCGGGGCATCGGCGGCCGCGCCGTAGATCGTGTGGCGCCCGACGAACACCGCCTCCTTCACGCCAAACTCATCGCAGTAGCGAAACACGGCCTGGGTCCCGCGCAGGTTCACGCGGTAGCGCTGCTCGGCGCTGGCGTTGAAGTGGGTGACCGTCGCCATGTGGATCACGACGTCGGGCCGATGCACGCGAAACACGTCGGCCGCCGGACGCTTGCGGACGTCGGTCTGGAAGATCTTCACGCCCCGCGGCGCGCCCTGCCACGGACGCACGTCGATGCCGAGGACCTCGTGGCCCGCGTCGACTAGGCGCAGGGCCACGAGCTGCGCGTGGGCGCCTGCGATGCCGGTAATCAGGACCTTCACCGGGGAGGATTAGGCCACGGATGGGCCGGGGAGGGAAGGGGAGTGGGTATGACCGTGAGCGGGAGGGCGTAGCGCTCAATCTCGCGGCCGAGGTACCACTCGAGCACGTCGAGGGTCAGCGCTACGAATGGTTGGCTTGCGCGCCGGCGCCTGCGGGTGAGCTCGGTCCACGTCTGACGGATCCTGGGTCCGTCTTCGCTTGTGAACGCTCGCCGGAGCTCCCGAACCACGTCCTCGAGCGAGGCGACGTGGTCTTGCCACTGCTCGACCAGGCCGTCTTGAGCGAGGGCATCGGCGTCGTTCCAACCAAGGGCGATCAACATCGCCTGACCGCGTTCGCTTCGGTCGACAGGGTACCAACGGCCGAGTTGCAGCGGGACGAAGCGGATGTGCGTGCGAGGATCGTCGGCTGCCGGATCAATCAGCGCGGGCCGCTCGGCGCCGGGCGGAGCCTGCCTGGGCTCGAGCGGCGTCGAACCCTCGGCGAGCGGAAAGGCGTCGCGCTTGGCGTTGTTGCAGTCGTGGCAGGCGAACAACAGGTTGTCCCAGGTCCACGTCAGCCACCAGTAGCGAAGCTTCGGTCTGAAGTGTTCGACGGTATGCCAGCGCGCGCTGTTGCACTTGGACTCGCAGTAGCAGCACTTGCGATGCTGCGCGGTGTAGAGCGCCCCACGGACCTCCTGGTAGCGCTTGCCGAGCAACTCTCCGCTCACGACCACACCTGCGGCGATCTCCGCTTCCACGCGTCCGAGCTCAGCCTCACGCGTAGGCTGGAGCTTCGGGCAGTTGAACTGCTCGTCGCCTCGCTCGATCCGAATCATCCGACCCTGCGGGGAATCGGCGCCCAGTCCGGTGCGACGCCGGCTTGTTGGAGCTCTCGATAGATGCGTTGAACTTCGACCTCCTCCGCGTCGGTGCGTTCAGGATCGCTGGCCAAGCGGCCATACTGAAACATCTCCTTGGACAAGTTCACCGGGTAGAGGCGGTCGATCTCAAAGTAGCGCTTGAGCAGCTCGGTGCCGGTCATCAGCTTGGCCGGCCGCGGATCCGAGCGCTTGGTGATGTCGCCGGTGCTCGGATCTTGATCGAGCATCACGATCTCATCGCCCTCGAGCCCCGCGAGCAGCATCGGCGAGTGGGTCGTGACGATGAACTGCAGCTTGGGGAAGGTCTGCTTGAGCGCGGGGATCAGGCCGACTTGCCAGCTGGGGTGCAGGTGGAGGTCGAGCTCGTCGATCAGCACGAGGCCCTGCATGTCTGCGGGATCGATGTCGATGGAGGAGTTCGACTCGCTCGCCTCCCAAAGGATGTGTCCGACGAGATCAGCGAGCCACGCGATTGTGGCTTGATACCCGTGCGAGAGCCAGGTCGCCGGGAGGCGCAGGGACCCGGTACCGGCGGCCGTGTCGAAGCGATGGCTCATCACGAGCTGATCCGCCGAATTGACGCCTCCGCGCCCGCGCAGCTCCAAGGTTTGGACATTGGGGAGCAGCTCAGCGTGATTCAGCATCGCGGCGCGGAGCACCTTGACGTAGGTCCGGGCGTGCGCGCCATCGAAGTGGTCCGCGAAGGACGTGCCGATGATGCGCCCGCGGTCGAACAGCGTCTCCATTCGTGTGCGGACGACGTCGTCGGGCGCGGCGGTGCTGCCGGGCAACGCCAGTGATCGGCTCGTGCCGTAGGCCGCGACGAACCAGCGCCTTGGCGGAGGTTTGCGAGTGCGTGCGTCCTCGAGGGGATCCCGTGCGTCCGATGCGTCCGATGCAGTATTGAGCAGGACCTGTTGCGTGCTTGATTGGGCGGCTGCGCCCGCGAGGAAGGATGAATCGCCACTAAACAGCTGCCGGTTCGCGGCCAGTTGCAGCGACGACCGCAGCGAGCGGGTGAGGGCCGGCTGGCCCCGCGCGAGCTGGCCGTAGTCAGGTGTGGCCGGGAGCTCGAACTCTGCCTGGATCTCGAGGCTCGCGTCGGTCCGGCGGGCGTCTCGCAAGGAGACCATCAGGTCTTGCGCGAGCTGATTGGCCCGGGCGGGACCTGAGGCCGCCAGCGCGACCGCGCGGAGGATCGACGTCTTGCACAGCCCGTTGCGCCCAACCAACACCGTCCACATACGCGGCTCGCCGTCCCGGCAAACATCCAGCTCGAAGCCCCGTAACAGCTTGAGGTTATCGATCTGAAGCGATCGCAGATACATCTCAGCTAGCCTCCCACTCCGAGCCGACCATGCCCGCCAAATTATGCGCCCGCGACCCCCGGCCGGCGGCGATCAGCTGCTCGACGCGCTCTTTGAGCTGGGCGACGTAGCCCTCGATCACGTCGTCGGGCTCGTTGCCGGTGCCCTCGAAGTGCATGGGCTCGCCAAAGTGAATCTCGCAGTGGACGGGCAGAGGGATCGGCAGCAAATAGGGGGTGATCGGGATGTAGGGGGCGTTGAACAGCTTGGCGAGGTGCTTGGCGTGGTAGATGGTGGGGATCGCCTCTTCGCCGCCGATGAACGCGAGCGGGATGATCGGGACCCGGGTCTCGAGGGCGATGCGCATGAACCCGGTGCCGAACTTCACCAGCTGGTAGCGGTCGCGGTAGAGCTTGCCGGTTCCGCGCGCGCCCTCGGGGAAGACCATGAGCAGGCGGCCGTCGAGCAGCAGGCGCTTGGCGTGCTCGGGTAGGCCCGGGAGCTGGCCGACGCGCGAGAACCATGGGCCGACGAACGGCCAGGTCTGGGCGAATTTTTCGACCATGCCGTGGGCGAGGCGCGGGGGCTCGTGGTCGAAGAAGAGCGAGGCCAAGATCATGCCGGCGTCGTTGGGCAAGCCGCCGGAGTGGTTGCTGACGAGCATCGCCGGCGCGTTGCTCGAGACGTGCTCGATGCCGTAGGTCTTGACCCGAAAGTAGCGGTGGTAGATCGCCCCGAGCGCGGTCAAGAACAGGCCGAGGTGGTCCTTGGACACGCCGTAGGGATCGAGCCCCCAGCGGTTGAAGGGGATGTCGAGCTGCTCGATTCGTTCACGCACCTCGGGATTGATCGCGCGGCGCCACATCGGTGGCCGCAGTCTACCCGGACCGGATCCCGGCGTCGACGCCCCTGGCCGCTGACGATCTTGGGATCAGATCGCCTCTTGTTGGGTCAAGAGCTCGGCGAGCTCGTCGGTGTCGATCGGCTTGACGAGGTGGAGGTCGAAGCCGGCGGCGTGCGAGCGCTGACGATCGGCCGCCTGGCCGTAACCGGTGATCGCGATGAGCTGAACGCCGGTGAAGCGCGGATCGGAGCGGATCCGCCGGGCGACCTCGTAGCCGTCCATCAGCGGCAGGCCGATGTCGAGCAAGATGACGTCGGGGCCAAAGCTCGTGGCCCGCTCGATCGCTTCGGGGCCGTCGTGGGCGATCTCGACCACGTGCCGCCACGAGCTGAGCAGCATCGCGAGCATCTGCGCGGCGTCGTAGCCGTCGTCGACGACGAGCACCCGGAGGCTGCCGTTGGCCGGGCTGAGCTCGACCCGGACCCTGTCCATGGTCATCGCGGCGGGGTGGCCGTCGGCGATCATGCCGATCCGGGCCGACTGTGGGGCCGCGCGCGGGGCCCTGCGCGGGGGCGTGTGCCGGGCGAGCTCGGTCGGGGTCGAGTCTTCGAGCGACGGGCGCGGGATCCGGACGACGAACTCGCTCCCGCGCCCGCTGCCCTCGCTGTCGACCTCGATGGTCCCGCCGGACATCCCGACGATCTGCTTGGCGAGGGCGAGGCCGATGCCGAGGCCGCCCTCGCTGCGATCCAAGGACTTGTCGGCTTGGGTGAAGAGCTCGAAGATCTGCGGGCGCAGCTCGGCCTCGATCCCGCTGCCGTCGTCGCGGACCCGGAACACGACGAACTCGGGCTCGGCGTCGACGCTCACCCAGATCCGCCCGCCGTTGGGGGTGTACTTCGAGGCGTTGTCGAGCAGGTTGCCGAGGACCTGCTCGAGCCGGGCGGGATCGACGTCGAACCACACGGGCTGGTCGGCGAGGGTGACTTGGAGATCCTGGCGCTTTTGATCGATCAGCGGCTGCATGCGCTCGATGGCGCGCTCGACCAAGCCGTTGCCGTCGACGCGGGCCTGATGCAGGCGGATCTTGCCCGTGGTGATCCGTGACATCTCGAGCAGATCATCGACGAGCCGCGAGAGGTGCAGGACCTGGCGCCGGATCACGCTCAGCGCCTCGCGGCGGACGTGGACGGGGTTGTGGTCGTCACCGATCAGCTCGAGGGCGGTCAACAGCGGCGCCAAGGGGTTGCGCAGCTCGTGCGAGAGCATCGCTAGGAACTCGTCTTTGCGGCGGTCGGCGTCGCGCAGGGCCTCGTAGAGCCGGGCGTTCTCGAGCGCGCCGGAGGCGAGCTGCGCGAGCTGAACCAGCATGGCTTCGTCGCCCTCGCTGAATTCGTCGCGCTGGCGATCGGAGAGCTGGATCAGCCCAAGGTTGTGGCCGTCGCGGTCGATCAGCGGGGCCGCGAGCCAGCCCCGCACGGCCGGGCCGTGCTCGCGGGCAGGCTCGGCTTGGACCGCGCTGCGCCACTCGGGGTGGGCGACGAGCTCGGCTTGGCTCAGGCGCAGGGGCCGGTTGCTGTCGAGCACGATCGCGTCGAGCCCCGCGCCGACCGGCGGCGCATGGTCGCCGCGCCAACCTGCGTCCTGGTCGGAGGCCGCTTGGATCAAGTCGGCGCGAGTGGGGCAGCCGCGCAAGCTGGTCGTGGCTTGATGCGAGGGGATGATCTCGCGGGCGCGCTTGGTCGTGGCGAGCAGGACCTCCTCGACGGCGCTCAGCGAGGCGATGGCGCTCGAGGCCTCGGTCAGGCTCTGGAGCTGCTCGCTGCGCTGGCGGGCTTGGTTGAGCAGCTCGCGCTCGCGCTCGGCGGCCTCGCGGGCCTCTTGCTGGGTCTGGAGCATGTCGATGTGATCGGCGGCGTGGCGCGCGTAGAGATCGAGCATGCGCAGCTCCCGATCGGAGGGCCGGCAGGGCTGGCGAAAGTGCGTCGACAACACCCCAAGCGCCCGACCGTCGCGGCTGATCATCGGCGTCGACTGGACGCCGAGGAAGCCCGCGGCCTCGCACCTGTCGAGCTGCGGCTGGTAGCCCGGATCCTCGCGGATGTCCTCGAGCAGGACCCGCTCGCCGCGGACGATCGCGCGGGCGCAGGTCGACTGGGTCTCGAGCGGGAGCTCCTCGACCTGGGCGAGGAACTCGGCGTCGAAGCCCTGCTGCGCGGCGAGCCGCAGGACTTGGCGCTCGCTGTCGAACAGCTTGATGTCGCCGCGATCGGCCCCGAGCATCACGACCGCGGCGTGGAGCACCTCGTCGAGGGTCGCCGCGAGGTCCTGGGTGCCGAGCAAGCGCGTGCTGAAGTCGTGCAGGCGGTTCATGACCTCGAGCTCGAGGGCGACCTGGGCCTTGCTCGCCGGCCAGTGGCGCGGGCACACGACGCCGTCGGTCAGGGCCGCCGGGCTCGGATCAGGTGCCACAGACGCCACCCGCAGCGCCGCGCTGGTGAAGTCGGCGAGCGCCCCCAAGACCCGCACGTCCTCGTTGTCGAAGCGCGATCCAGCGAGGTCGTGGCTGGCCACCCAGATGGTGCCCATCGGCCGGCTCCCGGCCGGGAACGGCACGACGAGGGCCTCGACGAGGGCTGGCTGGCCTGAGCTGGGCAGGCTCGAGAGGTAGGAGAAGTACTGATCGGGGCGGGAGTAGAGCTGCGCTGCTTGACGCTCGAGGCAGATCCCGCAGGTGGAAAACCGAGCTGGCGCGGTGCTCCCCACGTGGCCGCTGTAGGCCCCGGCGAGCGCGACCCACACGAACACCTCCTCACCGTCGGCGTTCGTTTGCAAGAGGCTAACCCCAGCGGTCCCCGCTCGACACAGCTCGAGGGCGATGTCGACGAGCTTTTGCAAGAGCGCGTCGGGGCGCCGGGCCATGCTGCGGGCGAGCTGCCGGAGGGCCCGGTTCTCGGCCTCGTGGTCAGGCCGGCGCGGCGGGCGGCGGGTCAGTTCATCGGTGATGAGGACGTCTGTGAGGGTCCCGGTCGAGAGTGGTGACATGTTGCTTCGGTCGTAAAGGGGACATGGTCATGGCAGAGCGTGATCGAGCGGTCGTCGATGGTCCGCTGGCGTCTCGAGCTGCTGGCTGCACGCTGGCTGCACGCTGCTCGCTCGAGGGTGATCGAATCACATCAGCGCTGGTTGGGTTGACAGCGGTCGCCCGTCGTCAATCGAGAATACTCCGTTGTGCCTGGATCGCACCCACCCCAATGGCGATTCGATCAAATAGCTGGGGTGTCCCATTCGATCAGCCATCGAGCCATTTTGGCGCATAGTCGAGACTCTCGGCATTTCGCCGCTGGCACTCGCTGACTGTGCCCGCTCGCGGGGGGGCGTGCATGTTCGATCGCGGCCCTGTGATTCGGTGATTGGGCCCCGTCTGCGTGATCCTGTGATCTTAGGATCGCACCAGACCCCGCAGCAAGCGCCTGGGCAGGGCCTCCAGCAATCGCGGTCGGTGCAGCGGCCGCCGCAATTGCTACTGTGGCTGCGAGCGGCCCGCTTGGGGGTTCACCGGCGCCGCTGCGGTGACCCCACGGACCTCTTCGAGGACCTCGGCGGTGGTCATGACCCGCGCGTAGCGATCGCGCAGGACCGTGATGGTGTTGCGTTGCAGTCGGCGGCTGACGGTCGCGCAGGCGTCCTCGATCAAGGTCACGTCGAAGCCGAGGTCACACGCGTCGCGGACCGTCGTCGAGACGCACTCGTTGGTGTAGACACCCACGACATAGAGGGCCGTGACCCCGAGGTTGGACAGGACATAGCGCGCGTTGGTCGAGGTGAACATTCCGCTCGCGGTCTTGTTGATGACGATCTCGTCGCCGCGCGGCGCGACCTCGGGCAAAAACTCGGCCGCTTTGGAGCCGGGGGCGGCGTGGAGGTCGAGGCGCTTGTGCCCGGCGCTGCGATCGCGACCGTCGCGGGTCAGCGACTGGATTCGGGTGTGGATCAGCTCTTGGCCATTGGCCCTGAACGTGGCCTGGAGCGCGGCGACGTTGGGCAGCACGACCCGCTCGAGGCGCTCGAAGTAGTAGTTTTGCGCTTCGGGGGGCGCGGCCTGGGGCCGGCCCGGGGCAAACACGCCGATGCCTCGGGCGGCGTCGAGGTACTGCATGTCGATGCACAGCAGCGCCGCGTGGTGGTGCGCGATCGACTGCAGCGGCCGCCGGGGATCGGTGATCCGCTCGCGGTACTGCTTGGCGAGGGGGTCGAGCTCGACGACCGCGGCTTCGAGGGTCCGATCGATGAACGCGTCGAAGTCGGGCTCGGATTCGCCGAGGGTGGGGGTTGGGGTGGGGTCGGGGTTCGGGCGGTCTTGGCTCATGATGGGGAGGAGACTCCAGCGAGCTCGGCGAGCACGCGCAGGGCGACGTTGGCTCCGGCCTCGATGTCGGCCCAATCGGTCCACTCGGCCGCGGAGTGGCTTCGTCCTTGTAGGCTGGGCACGAAGATCATCCCCGTGCGGGTGATTCGGGCCATGATCTGGGCGTCGTGGACGGCCCCGCTGGGCATCCGCAGGCGCTCGAGCTCGAGCCCGGCCGCGCAGCGATCGATGAGCTCGACGAGCGCGGGGTCGCAAGCGACGGGCTCGACCTCGCTGAGCACCTCGAACTCGAACATCAGGCCGTGGCGCCGGGCGATGGCCGAGAGCGAGCGACGCATCGCTTGGCCGAGCTCGACGAGCACCTGGGGATCGGAGTCGCGGACATCCAATGACCAGGTCGCGCGGCCCGGGACGGTGTTGGCGGCGCCAGGGTGGAGCTCGACGCGGCCGATGGTCGCGCGGCTTTGCGGCGCGCCGTTCTCCTCGAGCAGCCGCGGGATCGCGGCGGCGAATTCGACGAGCCCGGTGAACGCGTCGTTGCGCAGGTCCATGGGCGTGGTCCCGGCGTGGTTGGGGGCGCCGATCATGTGGACCTCCCACTTGAACAAGCCGGTGATGCTCTCGACCACGCCGAGCCGGGCGCCGCGGCGCTCGAGCACCGGGCCCTGCTCGATGTGCAGCTCGATGTACGCGGCGAGGCTGTCCGGCCGGCGGCGCGCGCCGAGGGCCTGCATGGCGTCGAGCCCGTGGGCGGCCATGGCCTCGACCAAGCTGAGGTTGTCGAGGTCGCGGGCCTGGTGGATCTGCGCGGGGCTGAGCACGCCGGCGATCGCCTGGCTGCCAAACAGCCCGCCGAACCGGCCCTCCTCGTCGGAGAAGGCCACGCTCTCGAGCGGTCGCTCGAGGGTGCAGCCGAGCTCGCGCAGCCGGCGGAGGCACTCGAGGCCGACGAGGACCCCGAGCGCGCCATCGAGGGGGCCGCCGCCGGGGACCGTGTCGATGTGCGAGCCGATCATCACGCTCGGGGTCTCGCCGTCCCAGCCGAGCCGGGCGTGGACGTTGGCGGCCCCGTCTTCGTAAAGATCGAGCTCGGCCGCGAGGATGCGGTCGCGTAGCCAGGCTCGGGCCTGCATGTCGCTCGGGCTAAACGCCCGTCGGGTGATGCCGCGGTCGGACGCGCGGCCGATCTCCGACAGCGCTTCGATGTCGGATTGGAGCCGGGCGAAGTCGACACGCACCTTCAAACCCTATCACCCGCGCGCGCGCGCCTTGCTTTTGCGGGGCGCTGCCGCTCTACTCAGCGCACGCGAATGCGGGCGTTGAGGCAGGGTAGGGGGGCGATCGTGACGCTCGTCGGGGTCGCGACGATGCTCGCCAACGTGCCCGCGGCGAGCCGTGCGGCCCCACCAGAGTCGCTGCAGTCTGAGCGAGTCGAGCGGCCGCTGCTGCTGCTGCTGAACGAGGGCGACGCGCTTGGCGTCGCGCTCGCGCGGGCCCTCGAGATCGAGCTCAACGACGTCGACGTGGGGCTCGAACAGCTGGCGATGGTCCCACCTCGGTCGCTCCGCGACCGGATCGAGGCCGCCGAGGCCTTGGTCCGCGCGCACGAGGCCCTGGGCCTGATCTGGATCGAGCCCCACGCCGACGGGATCGTCATCCACTTGATCGTCGCCGACGCCGGCATGGTTCGGCGGTCGGTCACGGGCGTCGACGATCCGAGCGCCGCGATCGAGACCGCGGCGGTGATCGTCCGCCACTTCGCCCTCGATCTCCTCGCCGGCCGGCCGATCGGGCTGACGCGCTTCCCGGCCGAGGAGCCGCGGGCCGCACGGGCCGATCAGCCGGCGACCCAGCCCGCCCAGCCCGTGCAGCCCGGCGAGGGGCCCGCGCCCGCGCCGACGCCCTTGCTCGGCGATCGCGGCCGCCTCAGGCTCCAAGCTGGCTACGTCGGGCAGACCTGGGTGCGCGAGCGCGCTTGGGAGCATGGCGTCGAGGTCAACCTCGGCTGGCGCTTCGCCAACGGCGTCCACGTCGGCGCCGGGCTTGCGATCTCGCCTCGCTTCGAGGTCGAGCTCGTCCACCCGCTGACCCTCGAAGGCGACGCGATCGGCGTCGCGCAGCTGCGAGTGCGTCGCTACCCCGTGGCCGCGGTCGTCGGCTACCAGTGGGTGTGGTCCGGGCCGCGCTTGGCCCTCGACGCCCAGCTGCGGGCCGTGGGTGAGGTCATCGAGCGCAGCGTGTTCGATCCGGCCAACGTGATCCCCACGCTCGCCGGGCCCGTACGCGTGATCCCGGCCCTCGAACCCCGGCTGATCTTCGAGTACCTAGCGATCCCGCAGCTGGCGGTGTTCGTGGCCCTCGGCCTGCGCGCGAGCTTGATGCGGGTCGACTATTCGATCGAGTACGTCGATGAGGACGGGGCGGTGATCGGCGTCGAGCGGCCGTTTCAGCCGCAGCTGGTCGCGCCGGTGGTGCTCGCGGGCGTCGACATGTTCTTCTAGACCCGAGATTAGACCCGAGATGGCACGAGCGCCGGCACGAGACGACGCGCGGCTGTTCGCCGACTCGCAGCTCCCCGCGCTGCGAACCGCGGCCGCCGAGCTCGGCTGGCTGCTCAACCGCGGCTACGCCGAGAGCTCGGCGCTCAAGCTCGTCGGCGATCGCCACGAGCTGCGCGCGCGTCAGCGGACGGCCGTGCTCCGCTGCGTGTGCACGGACGTCCAGCTCGAGCGCCGTCAGGCCCGCCGGCTCACGCCCGCGGCGGTCGCCGGCCGGCCCCTCGCGATCGACGGCTTCAACGTGCTGATCGCGGTCGAGTCAGCGCTGTCCGGCGGCGTGCTCCTGCGCGGGCGCGATCGCAGCATCCGCGACATGGCCAGCGTCCACGGGAGCTACCGCCGCAACGAGCACAGCTTGCCCGCGATCGTCGCGATCGGCGAGCAGCTCGCCGCGCTCGCGCCGAGCTCGGTCTCGTGGCTGCTCGACAGCCCCGTGTCCAACAGCGGCCGGCTCAAGGCCGCGCTCGCCGAGCTCGCCGAGCAGCGCGGCTGGAGCTGGGCGATCGAGCTCGACTACAACCCCGACCGCCGGCTCGCCGAGTTCGCCGGCGTGGTCGCGACCGGCGACGCGTGGATCCTCGACAGCGCGGCCGCCTACGTCGATCTCGCCGACGCGGTGATCGCCGGATTGTGCCCGGCGCCGCGGATCCTCGATCTCGGCCACTGATCGGTGAGCAGGGCGTGGTGTCCCGCGCCGAGGGCTGCTAGGGTCCGCGACCGGTGAGCGCCCCTAAGCCAATCGTCGAAATTCGCGACTTCGCCCACGGAGGCGAGGGCGTCGGTAAGGCCGTCGAGGGTGACGAGCAGCGCGTGTGGTTCGTCGAGGGCGCGCTGCCGGGCGAGCGGGTCCGGGTCGAGATCGTCGCCGAGCACAAGCGCTGGCTTCGTGGTCACACCGTCGAGATCGTCGCGGCCGCGCCCGAGCGGGTCGAGCCCCCGTGCCCGATCGCCGATCGCTGCGGCGGCTGTGGCTGGCAGCACGTCGACGCCAGCGCCCAGGCCCGGTTCAAGGTCGGGATCGTCGCGGGCCAGCTGCGCCGGGTGCCGGGGGTCGACAAGCTCGAGATCAAGGCCGTGCCGAGCCCCGAGGCGCTCGGCTACCGCCGGCGCGCGCGGGTCCACTACCGCCGCGATCCCGAGGTCGAAGGCGGCTTGGTGCTCGGCTTTTACGGCCACCACTCCCACGAGATCGTCGACAACCGGACCTGCATCGTGCTCGAGCCGGCGCTCGACTGGGCCATGCAAAGGCTGCGCGAGTGGGTCGAGTTCCTGCCCGAGAGCGGCACGGTCCACGGCTTGAGCAACGGCGTCGAGGTCGTGCTCGGGCTCCCGGGCGTGCGCCACACGGCCGCGTTCGAGGCGGCGATCCGCACGGTCGTCGACGCGTCGATCGCCGCGGCCGAGGCGGCCCCGCTCGGCGAGCTGCCGGTGCTCGTCGGCGTCCAGCTGCGCGGCGGTCGCGACCGGGTCGGCGTCGGCCGGACCTGGCTCGAGCTCGACGGCGACGGCCCGACCCCGCCGGTCTTGCAGGGCCCGTTCACCTTCAGCCAGGCCCAGGCCCCGCAAAACGCCGCGCTGATCGACCACGTCGTTGCGATGGCGCGACCGGCCGAGCGCAAGGTCCTCGAGCTCCACGCCGGCGTCGGTAATTTTTCTCGGGCGCTGGCTCGCTCGGCCAAGCGCGTGTGGACGGTCGACGGCGACCGCGAGGCGGTCGCCAACCTCCAGCGCACGGCCGAGCGCTGGGGCCTGGCGATCAACGCCAAGCGCGGCCAGGCCGAGAAGCTGCTCGCCAAGCTCGCGGCCGGCGATCGTCACTATGAAGTGGTGGTCTGCGATCCGCCGCGCCCGGGCATCGGCGTGCAGGCGGCCCGCGATCTGATCAAAGTCGCGAGCGAGCGGATCGTCTACGTGTCGTGCGATCCCGCGACCCTCGCCCGCGATCTCATGGAGATGCTCGGCGAGGGCTCGCCGTTTCGGCTCGAGGATCTGCGGGTGTTCGACATGATGCCGATGACCCCCGAGGTCGAGGTCGTCGCCACGCTGACGCGCGCACCCAAGTAGCCAGGAGCAACGCGTGGCCAACTCATTCGACGCGATCGCCGGCCTCAAGCGGACAGCCAACGACCGCCTCGCCCCGGTCTACCTGCTGTGGGGCGAGGATCAGTCGGCGCTCGAGGCGGTCGTCAAGGCCCTGCGCGACGCCGTGCTGCGCCCCGGCGGGGTCTCGACGGGCATGGAGGCGTTCAACCATGAGAGCTTCGACGGGCCCTACGTCGGCGCGGCGGCGGAGGTCCTCAACGCCTGCGGCCAGGTCCCGATGATGGCCGAGCGCCGGCTCGTCGAGCTCGCCTCGCCCGAGGACTTTGGTCGCTACAAGCGAGCCGAGGAGAGCGACGGCGAGACCAAGGCGCTCGAGTCCAAGCGCGACGACGCCATCGACGCCCTGATCGCCTACTTCGACGCGCCCAACCCGAGCACGGTCCTGATCATGACCAGCTCGGGGCTCAAGGGCACCGCCAAGCTGGTCAAGGCCGCCAAGAAGGCCGCGCACGTGGTCGAGCACAAGTTCTCACCGCCGAGCGAGGACGACGCGGTCGGTGAGCTGATGGCCGAGGCCAAGCGCAGGCAGCTAGCGCTGAGCCCGGCCGCGGCCACGGCCTTGGTCAACGCCGTCGGGACCAGCTTGTCCGAGCTGATCCCGGCCCTCGAGCGCGCCGTGGCCTTCGCCGCTGGCGCCCGGGTCGAGCGCGAGCACGCCGAGGCGGTGGTCGCGAGCACTCGCGAGGTCAACGTCTTCGATCTCACCGACGCGCTCGGCCAGAGCGATCACCTCAGGGCCCTCGAGATCCTCGCGCGGATGTTCTCGACGGGCGAGAAGGACACGGGCCAGGGCCTGCGCTTGCTCGGCATGCTGCTGTGGCACAGCCGCCGGCTGTGCACGGTCAAGTTTGCGACCAACCCGGCCGAGGCCCTCAACATCAAGCCGTTCGCGGTCCGCAAGCTCCAGCAGCAGGCCGCTAGCTTCGACGAGCGCCGCCTGCGGGCCGCCTACGCCGGCCTCGCGCGGCTCGACAGCGACTTCAAGGGCGGCTCCAAGCTCGCCTACGAGTCGCCCTTCATGGCCCTGCAGCGCTGGGTGCTCGACACCTGCGGCGCGCTGCCCTCGGTCGATCCTCGCTGACCTCCGCTGATCTTCAAAAACGCAAACAGGCCCGCTGCCGAAGCAGCGAGCCCATTGCTAGCGAACACCTGAAGATCGACGACCTAGGCTGTTGCAGCCCCGGCTTTGCTGACCGCGATGGTCAGGCGGGAGGCGTAACGGGACGCGGTGTGCCGGTGGATGACGCCCTTGGAGTTGGCCTTGCCGATGGCCTTGAGGGCGACGGGCAGGGTGGTGGTCGCGGTCTCCATGTCGCCCTCGGCGATGGCCTTGCGGACCCGCTTCATGTAGGTCCGCATGGTGCTGAGGTGCATCAGGTTGCGAGCGCGTCGCTTGATGCGCTGACGGTTTCGCTTTTCGGCCTGCTTGTGGTTTGCCATGTGGTCTCGGTAATCTCGACTCGATCTTCGATCTTCGGCGGTTCGCTTGCCCCGGGCGCCGCGGCGCTAGGGGCCGCATGTTTTGGCCCGTCGCTTCGGGCTTGTCAAGCCGCGTCGCTGCGGTCAACCTCGGGCCCGGATGCTGGCGCAGCGTAGCAACGATCTGGCCGGAGACGGGGCCTGGGGCTTCGGAGGGGCGATCGGCGCGATCGTGTTGGCGCTCACGACTGCCTGCGTGTTCACGCCGCCTCCACCGCTACCGGGCGAACAGGACACGACCGCGGCGGTCGGCTCCGAGCGTGCGCGAACCGGGCCGGCCGAGCAAGGCACGTTGACCCCTGGTGCGCCCGGGGTCAACGCCGATGGCTCGGCGATCGAGCCCGTGAAGCGGGCGCGCTTCAGCAAGGGTCAAGAGGCGCCGGTCGGCATGGACATGGGCGAGATCGCCGAGTTCAACGCCGCGCAGGGCGACCCCATCGAGGGCTTCTTCACCCTCGATGAGGCCCTCGCTGGGATCCCAGGCGAGGGTGATCTGTGGGTCGAGTTCGTGACCACCCGCGGGGTCATCGACTGCCGCTTGTTCGAGCAGCTGACCCCGACCACCGTCGCCAACTTCGTCGGCCTCGCGCGGGGCCAGCGGGCTTGGTACGACCGCGATCTCGATGAGTGGGTCACGGGCGTGCCCTACTACGACGGCAGCACCTTCCACCGGGTGATCCCGGGCTTCATGGTCCAAGCCGGTGACCCAACCGCGACCGGTCGCGGCAACCCGGGCTACGTGATCCCCGACGAGATCCACCCGGAGCTCGGCCACGACGGCGGGGCCCTGTCGATGGCCAACAAGGGCAGCAACACCGGCAGCGCCCAGTTCTTCATCGTGCTCGAGCCCGCCGGCCACCTCAACGGCGCCCACGCGGTGTTCGGGCGGTGTACGGCGGCCGGGGTCGCGGTCGCCAACGCGATCGCCAACGTCGCGGTCGGCGACATGGACAAGCCGATCGTCGACGAAGTGATCGAGACCGTGCGGATCGTTCGGCGTCCCGCGACCAAGCCCAAGCCCGGCCGCTGAGCGCGGCGGCCCCCGCCGGGACGCCGGGGGATCGCTGTTGCTCGGGGATCGTGCGCGCATTAACTCACGCCGCGCATTGCGCCAGGCGCCGGATTCGCGCGCGCTCGATTTTCGGTGGCATCATGTGTGCATAAAATCGGACCATGCACATCTGCAAGGTGGTTCCACGGGTATATTAACGGTCGGGTCGAATATGCACATTTTAAGGCGCCCGACATAGATCTCTTAAGCGTCCTGACAAATCTTCACGCGCGCGGAAAATCGCGCGAACTCACGTTATAAAATAGGGAGATCTGCACATTTAAAATGGTCCGCAGTCCGGCGCCGCCTGCACCGAAATGGTCTTTGGTACAGAAAATAAGGCGCTTCCCCGATGTTGTTCCGGACTCCGCTGACCGAAGCGCGGGCTCGGAGTGTCACTGAAATCGCGCCGTGGTACGCGCCGGCGCAGCCTCGGCGCAGTCACAGGGTCGCCCCGACACTGTCCGCTTTACTCCGCTCGCCGGCTCTCCGATACTCGCTCTCGAACTCGAAAGAGTGGCGATTCAAATGACTGCGTTTCGACGGTCGAGTGGCGCCAGTGGCGCCGACGGCGTGGGTGAACCTGACGCCCCAGCGCGCGCGCTTTGGGTCGAGGTCGAGGCCGCGGTCGAGGCGCGGTACCTGGGAGAGGATCGGATCGTCGAGTTTGGGCGCTACCGACTGCTCTCCACCATCGGCCGCGGGGGGATGGGCCAGGTGTTTCACGCCTGGGACACGCAGCTCGAGCGCCACGTGGCGCTCAAGCTGCTCATCCGAGGCGGCGCCGAGGCCACCCTCGGCGAAGCCCGATGCCTCGCCCGCGTCGCCCATCCCAACGTCGTGTCGGTTCACGAGGTCGGCCGAGTGGGCGAGCTGGCCTACATCGCCATGGAGCTGGTTGAAGGGTGTGATCTTCGGGAGTGGCTGGGGACCGATCGGTCCTGGGCGGCGATCGTCGACGTCGTGCTCGCGGCCGGCCGGGGGCTGGCCGCCGTCCACGACGCTGGCCTGCTGCATGGGGACGTGAAGCCCGGCAACGTCCTGATCGGCCGGGATCGGCGGGTGCGCGTCGCGGACTTCGGGCTCGCGCGGATCGAGCCCATGGGCCTCGATTCCGCCGCCTGCAACGCGGAGCTCGACGCGCTGGTCCGGGCCGTCCTCGACGAGGACGAGGACGAGGACGATGCCGGGATCGGGGCTGCCCTCGAGCCGGGGGTCGCCGACCCGGAGCGCGCGTTCGATGTCGAGGCGCTCCGCTCGGTGCTCGCGGCGAAGTCCTCCTCTCGGAGGGCTCGGGGCGGCACGGTCCGCTACATGGCACCCGAGCGGCTGACCGGCGTCGAGGGTGGGCTGGCCGCTGACCAGTACAGCCTGTGTGTGACCGCTTGGGAGGCGCTGTTCGGGGTGTGCCCGTTCGCTGGCGAGAGCCGCGAGGCCATCCTCCACGCCATCGCGCTCGATCAGATCGACCGCGGCCAGCGCCCGGCCGGGATGCCGCGCGCGATCGAGACCATCTTGCGCCGGGGCTTGGCCGAGCAGCCCGAGGCCCGCTGGCCGTCGATCCCTGCCTTGTGTGCGGCGCTCCAACAGGCCCGCCGGCGCCCGGCCAAGCTCACCGCCGGGGTCTGCCAGTCGCTGGTCGCCCTCGGCCTCGTGGTGCTCTCCGCTGGCGGCTCCGCGATGCTCTTGGACCGCGGCGACTGGGCCGAGCAGCAGGCCCATTGCGTGGGGATCCAAGCCAGCGTCGAGGCGAGCTGGGGGCCGGACCAACGCGCGGCCCTCGAGCAGCGCTTCGCTGGCACCGATCTGCCCTTGCCGCGCAGCGAGGGGCGGTTCGTCGCCGACGGCCTCGACACCTGGTTCGACGCTTGGTCGTCGCTGTGGAGCCGGGCCTGCGTCGCCGAGCCCGGCTTCCGGCGCTGCCTCGAACACGAGCGCGAGCGCTTCGACGCCGTGCTCGCGTTGCTCGACATCGGGCTCGACGACGCAAGCTCGGCCGACGATTTCGAGCGGCTCGGCGCGGGTCGGACCCTGGTCACCGAGCTTGGCTCACCCGCGATCTGCCTCGACGCCCAGCGCGGCCCGAGCCTCGACGTCGACGCCATGGGCCAGCTCGCGGAGCTGTCCGCCGTCGAGCGGCGCATCGAGTTTGCGGTGCTCGCCGGCGCCTATGACAGCGCCGTCGCCGAGCTCGCACGCTTTGAAGTGATGCTCGCGGGGCACCTCGCGGGACACGGCGATCAGGCCGTCGCGGCGGAGCTCAGCCTCCGAAAGCTCGCCGTCGAGCCCTGGCGCGCGCGGGTCCTCGCCGCCTCCGGTGATTCGGCGCTCGCCCGAGTCCGGCTGCGCGCGGCCATCCGCGAGGCCGAGTCCCGGGGGCACGACGGCCTGCGCTTCGCCTTGCTCCTCGAGCAGCGCCGGCTGGGGTCGCGCACCTTTGGAGCGGGCCCCGGGTCTGGCTTAGCGGGCCCCGGGTCTGACTTCGAGGCGGGCGACGGGCTCAATGACCTCGATGACCTCGCGGTCCTCGACGGTCTCGCCGAGCGCGTCGATCCAGGCCCCGTCGCGCGGGCCGAGCTGACCCTCGCGCGGGTGGCCTCCCACTGTGGGTCGGGAGCCTGCGGCGGGGCGCTCCTCATCGAGCTCGAGGCGGCCTCCGAGGCCCTCGATAGCCCGCATCAGCCACAGCGCTATGTCGAGCTCCGCTTCGAGCTCGCGCTTCGCCGGGCGCAGCTTCACTTCGAGCGCGGCGGCTTCGAGCCCGCGTTGCTGGCCGCCGAGGAGGCGAGCACGATCGGTTGGCAGCTGCGCCAGGGATCGAGCCCCCGCTTGGTCCCGGCGCTCACGATCGCGGGGATCAGCGCCGCGATGCTCGGCGAGTGCGAGCGAGTGAGGCCCTCGGTCGAGGCGCTGTGGACAATTTCGGAGCGCTCCAGTTCGGAGCGCTCCAGCGTAGAGATCGCCGCGCTCAGCCAGGCGCAACGGTGGACGAGCCAGGTGACCGATTGGTCCCTCGTCCGTCACGCCTGCCCCTACGTTGGCGGCGATCTCCACGTGTTGTTGGGTCCGGGACACTAGCGTCCCGTTGGGCTCGACCGCGGGCTGCTAATCGAAGCAGTCGACGGTGCCGTCCCAGTTGGAGGCTCCCTTACCGCACCAGACCTCGAGTCCGCCGCACGGGCCGCCCTCGTGGTCGTAGCAGCCGACATCGTAGCAGCAGATCGCGTGCTTCATGGGCGGCGCCTCGATGTTGAGCCCGTCGCACGGATAGACATCGCAGTAGCTCGGGACCTCGTACACGCAGCTGAGCGACCCGTCCGAGTGCAGCTCGGCGCTCTCGCACCAATAGAGGTCGGTGCCCGAGGCGCAGCCGGCCGCGCTCGGCTCGAAGCAGGTGGTCGCGTCGCAGCAGACCTCCGCGTCCCACCAGGGCGCCATGTCGGGGCCCGTCGCGTCGCAGCGCGCCGGGTTGCCGTATCGGTCGAGCTCGGCGCACAGGTCCGGCGGACCGTTGGTCGGGCTCTCGGCGCCCGCGGTGGCGGCGAAGGTGAGGGCTACAAAGGCGAGGGGGATCAGTAGGGTTTGAAGTTTCATCTCGGTTTGTCCTTTCCCGCTTCGGCGGGTCCCCTCGATCTACACGGCTCTCGCCGCGAGGCGATGGCCAATGCGCAGCTCCAAAAAACCGGGATCAAGCTCGAGTGGCTTGAACACGGGCCCCGAACGACCCGCAACGACCGTGCAAATCTGCCCGCGAACTACCTCGACGGTGGGGCTTCGACGGCGCGGGCGATCAGCGAGTCCGCCGGGCAAACCCGGCAGACACGATGCTTGCAATGTTCGCTCAGGTCAGATGTCGGTGCGGAGCTCGACGCGGGCCTCGGCCTCGGCCTCGGCGCCGCGCTTACGCTTGACCCGGCTCTTGCGGGGCCCGAGCGGCTTGGGTGCGAGCTTGATCTTGCCGCCGAACAGCCACAGGTAGCGCTCGCCCGCTTCATTGCCGCCGCCGACCAGCCAAAACAGCGCGCGCCAATGCATGGCCGGGGCCTGGCCCTCGCCCTCGCGTCGCCAGGTCGCAAGCCCCGGGCCGATCATGTGGCCGAGCTTCTCGCTGGTCTCACGCCGGGCGTAGATCAGCGGGACCACCTGCGTCGCAACCCCACGCTGCTTGCGAACCACGTCGTACCAGACGAACGCGCCGATCGTCACGCGACGCTCGGGGTTGTCGAAGTGCCACAGCGCCGGAAACTGCACGGCGTTGTTGTGCTCGGGGCTGCGGTGCTGGACGTAGAGCGCCGGGAAGATCGAGGTCCAGACCTCGCCCTTGGCCAGCTTGTTGTCGCGGATGTACAGCGGCAACAGCCAGTGCATGCGGCGCTGTTGGTAGCTGTCTTGGATGTGAAACAGCGGCAGCACCGTCGTGCTGACCTTGTGCGGGCGCTTGACCTGCCAGACCAGCAGCGTGGACTGCCACCAGCTGCGGTCCTCGTTGCGCTTGGCGATGTACAGCGGCGGCAGCACCCACGTCGTGCTGATGTCTTTGTAGGGCTTGCCGGTCGCGTCCTTGCGGTAGCCCTTGTGGTACGCGAACACCGGCCACAAGAAGGTCGTGTGCTGCTGGTTGGTGACCTTGCGGTAGACCAGCGGCGCGTACCAAGTCAGCTCCTTGCCGGGCCGTTGCGCGACGCCGCCGAGCAGCGTGAACAGCTTGAAGCCCTCGGGATCCTGGTCCCACCAATACAGGCCCAAGGCCGAGTGGGTCTTGCGCCCGTGGCCGTCGCGGCCGTGGAAGAACAGCGGGAAGCTGCCCCACAGCGTGTAGCGATCGGCGGGGTCGTCGTCGAGCTTGAACCCGCCCTTTTGGTAGCGGAACAGCAGCGGCACCACGCCGGTGAACCGGAAGTTCTTGTACAGGCGGTGGACGTCGTAAAACAGCGGGAACGCGACGCCAGCCTTGGTGAAGTCGTTCTTGCGGTAGGTCCCGACCACGAACGGGAACGCCATCCACACCCGCCGACCGTTGGCCTGGATGCGGTCGAACCAGATCGGCAGGGCGACGGTGGTCCGCTCGCGCTTGAGCTTGTCTTCGAGGCTGACGATCAGCGGCGGCACGACCAGCAACCGGCGCTTGGCCGAGTCCTCCCAAAACGCGAGCGGCCCGAACCCCGAGATGATCTTGTCGCGCTGGAGCCGGTGGTAGTAAGGGCCCGCGACCAAGGTGTGGGTGTGGCGGTCGCGGTCGCGGGACCAAAAGAACAGCAGCCCGGCGTCGACGTCGACGCCACCGGGCTGGCGCTGGCGGAAGTACAGCGGCGCGATCGCAAAGTTGTCGCGCGGGTTCTCGCCGCGGACCTTGGCCCGCCAGATCAGCGGCGTCCAAATGTCGAGGTCGCGCTCCGCTCGACGGTCGCGCAAGAACACCGGCAGCACGCCCGTGGTCGCGCCGACGACCGCGCCGCTCGAGTCGCGGCGGGTCTCGTGGTGGATCAGCGGCAGCAGCCCGCCGCCGGCGCGGGTTTGGCCGGCGAGGTCCGGGTCCGTGGCCGGCTGGCGAAAGCCGTAGGCCAAGGTCGCGACCCATGCCGAGCGATCGGGCCCGCGCATCGCCCCGCCGAGCGGCGACAGGTGCAAGGTCTTGTCGCCGCGTTGGCGCCGGTAGTAGAGCGGGACCAGGACCGAGTCGCGGTCGCGACCGGCTTCGACCTCGCGCCAGGCGTCCCAAGCGAGGAGCCCGACGCCGAGCGTGCGCGAGGTCGGGGTCCGCGTGCGCACGAACAGCGGGGACAGGGTCTGGTGGGTCTGCTCGAGCTTGTTCTCGACGTGGCCAAACAACAGCCACGGGAGCACGGCGTAGCGCAGGCGCTCGTCGTTGGCGGCGACGAACAGCGGCGGCAGCCCGACGCGAAAGCCCTCGGCGCGCTTTTGGAAGTAAAAGGGTGGGGGGCTCACCCAGGTGTCGTGCTGCTTGGCGGGATCGCTGCTGCGATCGCGGTAGTGCCAAACCAAGGGCGTGACGACCTGGTAGCTCGCGGTCCCGTCACGGCCGACGAAGGTCAGCAGCGGCGGCGCGCCAAACCGGGCATGGTCGGCGCCGCGGGTGGTCCGGTAGGCCAGCGGCCCGACCCCCCACGCGCTGCGCCGCGCGGCCGGATCGGGCTGACCCGTGGCCTGCGGATCCTCGTTGGTGAACCGCCAAACCAGCCCGCCGAGCACGAATTGGCGGCTCTTTAGGGGCGAGTGGCTGGCCCAGCTCAGCAGCGGCAGCGACCCGCCGCCGGCGCCCTTGCCCGCGAGACCCTCGCCGCGGTTGCGCCAAAACGAGAACCCGAGGCTATGGAAGCTGAGCCGCTCCGGGCCCGAGCGCCACAGCGCGAGCGGAGCGAGCACGCTCAGCGAGGTGTCGGTGCGCTTGTCCTTGAACCGCCACCAAAGCGGCGCCGCCCAGGACATGTGTTGCGTGGGATCCGAGACCGCGCCGCCGGGGCCGACCACCCAGGTCGTCCGATCGCGGAGCACGTCGCGGTAGCGCCAGGCCAGCGGCGTGACCGAGAGCAGGTCGTGCTCCGGGTCGCGCGCGCGGAAGCTCAACAGCGGCGGGACCGACCAGGTCTTGCGACCTCGGGCTTCATCCGTGCGCTGGATCCACGGCAGCGTCCACAGCTCCTTGCGGTTGCCGAACTCCCGCGATTGCCAGTGGAAGAAGGGCAGCAAGGTCCGGTGGGTGACCCCGGTCGTGAGGTTCTTGCCGGCGAAGTACAGCGGGCTGGCGTCGACGGTCCTGAGCCCGCGCTGGAACCGGAAGAACACCGGCGCGAACACGAAGTGGCGCCGGTCGTTGTCGACGATCGCGTCGTCGAGGTTCTTGTGCCCGTGCCACGCGAGCAGGCCCGAGACCGCGAACACCTGATCCGGCGCGTGCTTGTGGAAGTGCACCGGGAACACGAACAGGTTCTTGGTGTGCTTGTTGCCCCACCACCACACGAACGGGAACTGGCCAAAGTTGAACTGCTCTCCGACCCGGCGGTAGCCCATCAACAGCGGCAGCGCGGCCCAGACCGTCTTGTATTCGGACTTGCCGTAGAAGACCAAGCCGAACGGGTTCATCCACCGCTGCTTCTCCCGGTTCTTCGCGTAGTAGGCGATCGTGAAGCTCAGGTCGAAGTGGGCGAGCTTCTCGGGGTGCCCGGGCTTGGGCTTGCGGTGGACGTAGAGCGGCGGGAAGGTCAGCGCCGAGGTCGTGTGGGTGTCGTACTCGCGCGAGAGCCAAAACGGCGGGATCGTCCGCCGGCTTTGCAGCGTGGGTGCGTCGAGCTCCACGCGTGGACGCGCTCCGGGCCCGCGGGGTTGCTCCGGGGCCTCGTCGTCGTCGGCCGCATCGGGATCATCGGGGTCATCGGGATCAGCGAGGGTCGTGGGGTCGGGCTTGATTGGGATCGTCGCGCCGGGTCCACCGGCCGGAGGCGCCGCGAGCTCGGTCGCGAACGGGACCACGGGCAGCCGGCCAGGACCCCAGGGGGTGGGGTTGGGGTTGCCGGCATCGGCTTCGCTCGGGTGAGCGAGGCCCACCGTTGCGACTGTGCAGAGCACCAGCAGCGCGCTCGCCCACGACCCACCTGGTCCGCGCCGCAGCATCGGCTGCGGGCGAGCGTAATGGGCCTCACCACGGGCGCGGAGGTCGGATCGGAGGCGCTGGCTCATTCGAGAGTGCGGGCGGCCTGGCGAAGCAAGCGCGGAGCTGTTGCTTCGGCTTGGCACACCGCGAGGGGCAGCCGAAGACGCGCGAGGGTATGCGAAGGCATCGACCAGGGCCAGCGCGTGAGGGGCGCAGCGTCCGCTCGTTTGGTTCGAGGGTTTCCCTGCGATCGGGGCGGCCGCCGGCCACTTGTCGCGCACCCTCGCGTGTACTACGAACCCCCGTTCGAATGCCTTCGCGCAAGCAAGATCCCCGGCCGCTAGGAGCCGATCCTGTTCGCGGACCCGAGCCTGGATCGGAGTCGGTGCCCGTGGGCGCGGCGCCCTCGAGCCCGCTCGCGAGCCTCGTGATCGATCTCGACACCCTGGAAGAGGGCGCGCAGGAGCTCGCGGTCGAGCTCCCCCAAGCTTGGGTCGCGCACGCGCTCTCCGAGACCGACGCCGTCGTCCCTGCCGGCGGCGCCGCGCGGCTCGAGTTTACGCTGCAGGCCGATCGCACCCTGCTCGTGCGCGGGCACATCGACCTGCGCTACGAGGTCCCGTGCGCCCGCTGCCTCGAGCCCGCGACCGTCGATGTCGGCGCCGAATCCGACGAGCTCTGCGTGACCTACGTGCCAGCTGATCGGCTGCGCAGCTGGGCCGACTTCCCCGGCGCCAAGACCGACGGGGCCGAAGACAAGGAGATCGAGCCCCTCGACAGCGCCGAGCTCGACGAGATCGGCTACCACGGCTCCAAGGTCGATCTCCGCGCGCTGATCAGCGAGCAGATCGTGCTGGCCTACCCGATGCGGGCGCTGTGCGCTCGCGGCGAGGCCTGCTTGGGCCTGTGCATGCGCTGCGGGTTCAACCTCAACGAGTCCGGCGATTCAGCCCCTGAGGCGTGCCCTAGCTGCGGCGCGCGGCTCGATGGGGCCGACGCGCTGGGCCCGAGCGCCGAGGACTCGACCCCCGATTCCCCGTGGAAGCGGGCCTTGGCCAAGGTCGTCGATCCCCAAGATTGACGCGGTCATGTGTGAGCCAGCTCCGCTGCGCTGACTCCGGCGTCGGCGCTTAATCGGGCTCAACCCCTTTCATCTCGCCCTGAAATTATCCAAACTCCCGCTCCCCTAACCGGACCTAGACGTCATGGCCGTTCCGAAAAAACGCAAGTCCAAGTCCCGTCGCGACATGCGTCGGGCCAATCACGATCGCCGGAGCGCACCGATGCTCTCCCCCTGTCCCAACTGCGAAGAGCTGATGCTCAGCCATCGCGTCTGTCCGGCCTGCGGCACCTACAAGGGCCGCGAGGTCGTCGCCGTCGACCGCGACTAGCCGGGTGCCCGCGAGATGAGCGGGCCCCGGATCGCGCTCGATGCGTTTGGTACGGACGCTCGCCCCGAGCCTGAGATCGCTGCGGCGATTCAGGCGGCGGGCGCGGGTGTCCGTATTGATTTGGTTGGCGATCAAGCCCGGCTGAGCGACGCGCTGCAAGCGGGGCTAGCTGGACAACTCCAGGTGGTCCACGCGCCGAGCGAGATCGCGATGGACGAGAGCCCGGCCCGAGCGGTGCGCTCGAAGCCTGACTCCTCGCTGTGCGTCGCGATCGATCGCCTGCGATCCGGCGACGCCCAGGCGCTGGTCTCGGCCGGCAACTCCGGGGCGATCCTCGCCGCCGCGTTGTTCAGGCTCGGGCGCATCGAGGGCGTCGACCGCCCCGCGATCGTCACTCAGGTCCCGCAGCTGCGCGGCCCGTCTGGCAGCTCGCCCGACGCGGTCCTGCTCGACGCGGGCGCCAACGTCGATTGCACGATCCTCAACTTGGTCCAGTTCGCCGTGCTCGGGGCGACCTGGTCGCAGATCTGGCAGGGCGTCGAGCGCCCGCGCGTCGCGGTGCTCTCGAACGGTCACGAGGCCACCAAGGGCACGGCGTTGACCCGCGGCGCCTATCAGCTGCTCCGCGATCACGGCCGCGATCGCGGCGCGGATGCGGCGTTTGAGTTCGTCGGCTACGTCGAGGCCAACGCCATGTTCTCCGGCGCATGCGACGTGATCGTCACCGACGGCTGGACCGGCAACATCGCGCTCAAGCTGGCCGAAGGCGCGATGGCAGCGTGGCCTCGCATGCTCCACGAGGCGCTCGTCGATCGTCGCGCGACGCAGCCGGTCACGGCCGATGGTGCAGCGTCGATCACAGCGTCGATGAAAGCCGTGATCGAGCCAGCGCTGCAAGACGTTGCGCACCGCCTCGACCCCGACGCGCACGGCGGTGCGCCGCTGCTCGGGGTCGACGGCGCGCTCATCATTTGCCACGGTGCCTCCGGGTCCGGAGCGCTCTACTCTGCTTTGCTCATGGCCCACCGCTTCGCGGAGTGTGGCGCCATCGAGGCCCTCGCTCGCGCGGTCGCGGATCACCGCGAGTTGTTCGAACTCGCACGCACCCTCCGATGAGCATCTGATGGACGAGCAAGTCAAGCAAGTCGAGCAAGTTGTGAGCACCACTGCATTCATGTTTCCCGGTCAAGGAACCCAGACCGTCGGCATGGGCCGGGCGCTGGCCAGCGAGTTCGCCGAGGCCCGGTTGGTGTTCGAGGAGGCCGACGAGGCCCTCGGCGAGCCCCTGTCGAAGCTGTGCTTCGAGGGCCCCGAGGCCGAGCTCGGCCTGACCCGGAACACCCAACCGGCGATCTTGACCGCCTCGATCGCCGCGCTGCGCGTGATCGAGGCCCGCACCGATCTGCGGCCCAAGCTCGCGCTCGGGCACAGCCTCGGTGAGATCTCGGCGCTGGTCGCCGTCGGCAGCGTTCGGTTTTTTACGGCCGTGCGGCTCGCTCGGCTCCGCGGTCGCGCCATGCAAGAGGCCGCGCCCGCCGGCGGCGGCGCGATGGCGGCGGTGCTCGGCCTCGCGATCGAGCAGGTCGAGGCGATGTGCCTCGCAGCGAGCACCGAGACCAACATCGTGTGCCCGGCCAATTTAAACGGCGGCAACCAGATCGTCGTCGCCGGTCACAGCGAGGCCGTCGAGCGCCTCGCCGATCTCGCCCACGACGCCGACGCGCGGGTCATCAGCCTCAAGGTCAGCGCGCCGTTCCACTGCCCGCTGATGCAGCCGGCCGCCGACCAGCTGAGCGAGTGGCTCGAGCGGGTCGACATCGCGGAGCTGCGCTCGCCGGTCATCAGCTGCGTCGACGCCCAGCCCAACAGCGATCCCGATCGGGTCCGGGGGCTGCTCGTGGCTCAAGTCACGCATCGTGTGCGATGGGAGGAATCCGTGCGAACGGCCATGCACATGGGGTGTGAGCGAGGGATCGAGCTCGGCAACGGCAAGGTCCTGAAGGGCCTCAACCGGCGCATCGACAAGGGCTTCAAGATGTACACCCTGGGCGAGCCCTCCGACCTAGAGCGGCTGCCTCAGGATTGAGCGGCCGGTGGCTGTCGAGCGCCGGTTGTGGTCCTGGTCTTGGCTCGGTCTTGGCTCGGCAGCCTGCTGCGCATGGCTCATTCCCAATGACTGACATGGTGACAGTGCAGGTCGTTTGCGCTACACGTCGTGCCCTGTGACGGCCCTTCCGCCATCGCTCTCCCTCGCTGAGCGCGTCGCCCTCGTAACCGGGGCGTCGCGTGGCATTGGCAAATCGATCGCCGAGACCCTCGCCGCGCGCGGGGCGATCGTCGCGGTCAACTTTGCCCGCAACGAGGACGCCGCCGCGGCCGTGTGCGCCAGCATCGAAGCCGCGGGTGGCAAGGCCGTCGCGGTCGGCTTCGACGTCGCCGATCCAGACGCCGTCGCGGTCGGCATCAAGCGCATCACCGACGAGTTCGGCGGGCTCCACATCCTGGTCAACAACGCCGGCATCTCGATCGACGGCCTGCTGCTCCGGGCCCAGGCCGAGGACCTGCGTCGGACCCTCGCGGTCAACCTCGAGGGCGCGTTCAATTGCAGCAAGGTCGCGGCCCGGGCCCTGCTCAAGGCGCGTACGGCCGGCCGCATCATCAACGTGTCGAGCGTCGTCGGCGAGACCGGCAACGCCGGCCAGTCCATGTACGCCGCGTCCAAGGCCGGCCTGATCGGGTTCAGCAAGTCGCTGGCCCTCGAGCTCGCCGGCCGCGGGATCACGGTCAACGCCGTGACCCCGGGCTTCATCGAGACCGACATGACCGACGCCGCGCTGCAGGGCGACGCCCGCGAGCAGCTCCTACGCAAGATCCCGCTTGGCCGCATTGGCCTCGCCCATGAGGTCGCCGAGGCCGTCGCCTGGCTGGCCTCACCGGCTGCCGCCTATGTCACGGGGCACGTGCTCCGCGTCAACGGCGGCTTGGCCATGTAGCTGGCCAACTAGCTGGACCCGTCTGTCCATCCCTTGTCCGCGACTTTGAGAGCGAACTTCATCATGTCCGATCCAATTATCGAGAAAATCACTGGGATCATCGCCGAGCAGCTCGACGTACCGCCGAGCGAGGTGTCCCCCGAGAAGAGCTTCACTGATGACCTCGGCGCCGATTCGTTGGCGATCGTCGAGCTCGTGCTCGCGCTCGAGGAGGAGTTTGGGATCAAGATCCCCGACGACAAGGTCGACAGCATCAAGACCGTCGGCGACGCCGTCGGCTACATCAAGCAAAACCAAGACTGAGTCTACGGACTTGGTTCCCGGCCCCGAGCCATGAGCGAGCGAGACCAGACGTGGCAGAGCGAAAAGTAGCCGTCACCGGAACCAGCATGATCACCCCGCTTGGGCTCGACACCGAGTCGACCTGGGAGGCCTTGATCAGCGGACGCAGCGGCATCGGGCCGATCACCAAGTTCGATGCTAGCGAGTTCCCCGCCCGCATCGCCGGTGAGGTCCGGGGGTTCGAGCCCACCAAGTACTTCTCCAAGAAGTACCTGCGGCAGATGGATCCGTTCATCCAGTACGCCGTCGCGGCTTCGTTCATGGCCCTCGAGGACGCGGGCCTGCTCGAGGACAAGCCCGTGCCCGAGCGCACCGGCGTGTACGTCGGCGCCGGGCTCGGGGGGATCACGACCATCGAGGCGGCCCACGACAAGCTCCGCGAAAAGGGCTGGCGCCACGGCATCAGCCCGTACTTCGTGCCGGCGCTGATCATCAACCTCGCTGGCGGCCAGATCTCGATCTTCCACGGCTTCAAGGGCCCGTTGATGAGTCACGTGTCGGCCTGCTCGACGGCGGCCCACTCGGTCGGCGAGGCCTACCTCGCGATTCGCTACGGTCGCGCCGACGTCATGGTCGCCGGCGGGACCGAGTCGACGATCACCCCCTTGAGCATCGGCGGGTTCGCCTCGGCGCGGGCCTTGAGCACGCGCAACGACGAGCCGACCAAGGCCTCGCGCCCGTTCACCATGAGCCGCGATGGCTTCGTGATGAGCGAGGGCTGCGGGCTGCTGATCCTCGAGGACATGGAGCGGGCCAAGGCCCGCGGCGCCACGATCCTGGCCGAGATCGTCGGCTACGGGGCCAACTCCGACGCCCACCACGTGACCGCGCCGAGCCCCGGCGGAGAGGGCGCGCAGGCCTGCATTCGCCTGGCCCTCGAAGACGCCGGCGTGAGCCCCGAGGTCGTCCAGTACATCAACGCCCACGGCACCTCGACCAGCGCCGACGCCGTCGAGTCCGGCGCGATCCGTCGGGTGTTCGGGGCGCACGCCGACAAGCTCCAGGTCTCGTCGACCAAGTCGATGCACGGCCACCTGCTCGGCGCCGCGGGCTCGGTCGAGGGCGCGATTTGCTGCCTCGCGCTCGCGCGAGGCGTGCTCCCGCCGACCATCAACCTCGACGATCCAGACCCGGCCTGCGATCTCGACTACATCCCCCACCACGCTCGGCACGTCGAGATCGAGTACGCGATGTCGAACAGCTTCGGCTTTGGTGGGACCAACGCCTGCTTGCTGTTCAAGCGCGCGTGATCGCCGATAACGGCCGCCTGGCCCGCTTGGCCCCGCTCGACGCTGGGTTTTTTTGATAAAACCAGCGAGATGCGGTTCCACGTTGGCAGTGACCACGGCGGATTCGAGCTGCGCAAGCTGCTCGTCGATGTTCTGCGCGAGTGGGGCCATCCGGTGCTCAGCGAGAGCGGGCCGGCCGCCGGGGACGAGCGGGCCGATTACCCCGATGTCGCGGTCGCGGTGTGTGAGCGAGTGCTGCGTGACCGGGAGGTCGGGCAGGCCAGCGGCGCGGACGTGTTTGGCCTGCTGATCTGCGGGACCGGGCAGGGCATGGCGATGGCCGCCAACAAGCTCGGGGGTATCCGCGCTGGCGTGGTCGTGGACGGCGTCTCGGCGACCATGATCCGCGCCCACAACGACGCCAACGTGCTGTGCCTCGGCGAGCGCGTGCTCGGGCCCGAGCTCGCCAAGCACCTGCTGCGGGCGTTCATCGACGCCGAGTTCGAGGGGGGCCGGCACGCGCGGCGGGTCGAGCTGATCGAGCGCGGGTCCGCGCTAGGCGAGACCGCGGGGGAGGGGAGCTGAGCTCCAGTGGAGTGCCCCGTCTGCGGCGGACGCAACACCAAGGTCGTCGACAGTCGTGACAGTCGCGACGGCGTCCGGCGTCGGCGGGTGTGCAACGAGTGCGGGCATCGCTTCACCACCCGCGAGCGCATCGACGAGACCCTGCCGATGGTCCTCAAGCGGACCGGCGAGCGGCAGCCGTTTGATCGCGCGAAGATCCGCCGGGGCCTCGACATCGCCTGTCGCAAGCGCGGGATGGCGTCCGAGGCCCTCGATCGCATCGTCGCGCAGATCGAGACCTGGGCGTCGACCAAGGGCGATCGCGAGGTCGACTCCGAGGCGATCGGCGAGCGGATCATGCACTACCTCTACGCCCTCGATCAGGTCGCCTATGTCCGGTTCGTCTCGGTCTACCGCAGCTTCGAGACCATCGCGGAGTTCGAGCACCTGCTGCGCGAGATGCAAAAAGCCGAGCACGTCGACATCGAAGGCCAGCGCACCTTGTTCTCGGAGGCCTTCGCCGAGCCCGACGCGCTCGCGAACGACCCCGGCGAATCCGGTCCGGCCGCGGCCTCCGGTGGCGAGTGAGCGAGACATGAGCGAGATCAGCGACACGCAGCGGATGCGTGAGGCCCTGCGCCTCGCTCGTGCGGGGACCGGCGCGACCTATCCAAACCCTTGCGTCGGCGCGGTCGTGGTCAAGCGCGGGCGGGTGCTCGGCAAGGCCTGCTCCGACGTCACCGGGGGCCCCCACGCCGAGGTTCGGGCCCTGCGTGAGGCCGGCCGCGGGGCTCGAGGCGCGACCTTGTACGTCAGCCTCGAGCCTTGCAACCACCGCGGCCGAACCCCGCCTTGCGTCGACGCGATCATCGAAGCGGGCGTCGCTCGGGTGGTCGTGGCGATCGAGGATCCGGCCCCGCACGTGGCCGGAGCCGGGCTCGCGCGCCTGCGTCGGGCGGGGGTCGAGGTCGAGCTCGGGCTGCTCGGCGAGCTCGCCCGTGAGATCCATGGCCACTACTTGCATCACGTCGCGACGGCCACGCCCTTCGTCACGCTCAAGCTCGCGTGCACCCTCGACGGGCGCATCGCCACGCCGACCGGCGACAGCAAGTGGATCACCGGCGAGCCCGCGCGGCGCAGCGCCCATGGGCTGCGCGCGCGTCACCACGGCGTTGCGATCGGGGCCGCGACGGTGCTCGCCGACGACCCGCGCCTCGACGTTCGCCTGACTCGCGGCGTCGCGCCCTTGCCGTTCGTCTTCGATCCGCGCTTGCGGGTCGCGAGCGCCGGCCGACCCTTTCACCTGCTCCGGCCCGGCGTCGTATTTCTCCATGGCGAGCGGGCGTCCAAGCGCGCTCGCGCGGCGTTGGCGAAGACCGGGGCCGAGGCGCTCGAGGTCGCGGACGGGGCCGGGGGCATCGACATCGCCGCTGCGCTCACCCAGCTCGGCGCCCGTGGGCTTCGCTCGCTGATGGTCGAAGGCGGCGGCCGGCTGGTCGGCGCGTTCATGGCGACCGCGCGCTGGCAGGAGCTGTGGCTCTACCAGGCCCCGATCGTGCTCGGCGAGGGTCGTCCGGCGATCGCTGGGGTCGCGTGGGCGAGCGTCGCCGACGCACCGCGCTTGCAGCTGATCCGTCGGCGAACGCTCGGCGTCGATCAGCTCAGCGTGTTTCGTGCAAGCGATTCGCGCGAGTGAGCGCGCTGGCCCGCGCTCGCTCACTCCGCGCGCGGCTGTGGGGCGGGAGCGAGGTGCTATACCCCGCCCGTGTTCACCGGCTTGGTTCAAACGACGGGCGTCGTTCGCGAGGTCCACGCGGGGCTCGAGGGTCGCAAGCTCGTGATCGAAGCGGCCCTGCGCGAGGCTGACCGGTCGATCGGAGCCAGCGTGTGCGTCTCGGGCGTGTGCTTGACGGTGACCGAGGCCAGCCCCGAGCGGTTCGCCGCCGACGTGGCGTTCGAGACCCTCGCGGTCACGACCTTGGCTGAGCTCAGCGAGGGCGCCGTGGTCAACCTCGAGCCGTCCTTGCGGCTCGGCGACGCGCTCGGGGGCCACCTCGTCAGCGGCCACGTCGACGGCGTCGGGCAGCTGCGATCGGTCGAGCTCCGCGGTGACGCCCGCGAGCTGTGGGTGTTCGTACCCGAGCCTTTGCGCCGCTACATCGCCGTCAAGGGCTCGGTCGCCGTCGACGGGGTCAGCCTCACGGTCAACCGCGTCGACGAGACCGGGTTCATGGTCGGCCTGATCCCCCACACCCTCGCGGTCACGACCCTCGGCTCCAAGCTCGATCGCTTGCAGGCCCAAGCCAGCGCGTCGCAGCCCGTAACCGTCAACCTCGAGGTCGACATGCTCGCTCGTTACGTCGAGCGCCTGCTCAACCTCCCCCCAAGCTCCCCAGCAAAGGACCTCCCATGAACGATCAATTCGAGCGAGTCGAGCGAGCCATCGAGGCGACCCGGCGTGGTGGCGTGGTGATCATGGTCGACGACGAAGACCGCGAGAACGAAGGTGATCTGGTCATCGCCGCCGAGCACTGCGACGCCAACGCGATCAACTTCATGACCAAGCACGGCCGCGGGCTGATCTGCTTGTCGCTCACGCCCGAGCGGATCGAGGACCTCGGCCTGCGGATGATGGTCCCCACCGATCCCGGCAGCATGGGCACCGCGTTCACGGTCTCGATCGAGGCCCGCCGCGGCGTGACCACGGGCATCTCCGCCGGCGATCGAGCCGAGACCGTGCGGGTCGCCGCCGATCCAAAGTACGGCGCCGACGACCTCGTCAGCCCCGGCCACATCTTCCCGCTCCGGGCCCAGCCTGGCGGCGTCCTGGTCCGCTCGGGCCACACCGAAGGCTCCATCGATCTCGCCCGGCTCGCCGGCTGCTCGCCGGCCGGGGTCATCTGCGAGATCATGCGCGACGACGGCGAGATGGCGCGGATGGACGACCTCGAGCACTTCGCTCGCGAGCACGACCTGCCGATCGTCGCGATCGCCGATCTGATCGAGTACCGGCTCCAACGCGAGTCGCTGATCGAAGAGATCGCCGCCGCGCCGTTCGTCTCGCCGACGCTCGGGGTCACCGCCGAGGCCGGCTGGACGATCCGCAGCTTCCGCTCGCTCGTGCGCCCGCTCAGCCAGTTCGTCGCCCTGAGCAAGGGCCCGATCAACGGCGACTCGCCGGTCTTGCTCCGGGCCCAGCGCGCGCAGACGATCGGCGACGTGTTTGGCTTCGGCGACGACTCCGCCTCGCGCATGCGGGCTGCGCTCGCGCGGATCGACGAGGCCGGCCGCGGCGTGTTCCTCTACATCCTCGGCGGCCCGCAGCACGAGCCCAGCGACGAGCTCTTGCTCGTCGGCGGCCGCGACCGCGGGCAGGTCAGCCCCGGGCTGCGCCCGCGCGAGTCGGGCTTCCGCGAGTTCGGCCTCGGCGCTCAGGTCCTCAAGCACATGGGCGTCCGGCAGATCCGCGTGCTGACCAACAACCCGCGCAAGATCGTCGGGCTCGAGGGGTTCGGCATCGAGGTCGTGGGCAGCCTCGCGCTCGGGGAGTAGTAAGCTCCACGCCATGGCCATGGCCACGCGGCTCTTGCTGATCGTCTCGGGCGGGATCGCGGCCTACAAGGCGCCCGACTTGGTCCGCAAGCTGATCGCGGTCGGCTTCGAGGTCCAGGTCGTGACGACCGAGGCCGCGCTCGGGTTTTGCACCGAGCTGTCGCTGGCCACGGTCAGCGGTCGGCCGGTCCGTCGCAGCCTGCTCGACCCCGCCGAGGAGCGCAGCGTGGGCCACATCGAGCTCGCCGATTGGCCCGAGCTCGTGCTCGTCGCTCCGGCGACCGCCGACCTCATGGCCCGCGCGGCCAACGGCCTCGCCAACGATCTCGCGAGCACGGTCTTGCTCGCGACCACGGCCCCGGTGCTGTGGGCGCCAGCGATGAACACCAACATGTGGCGACACCCGGCGACCCAGGCCAACCTCGCGACCTTGATCGAGCGCGGGCGCGAGCGCGGCGACACCTTCGTCGGGCCCGATCGCGGCGAGTTGGCCTGCGGCTGGATCGGTGAGGGTCGGATGATCGATCCGCCGGTGATCGCCGACGCCGCCCAGGCGCTCGTCGATGGTCGGGGAGCGCGACGCGGAGCCGTTCAGCCCTGGGCCGGGCGCCGGTTGTTGGTCACCGCCGGCCCGACCCGCGCCTACTTGGATCCGGTCCGCTTCATCTCCAACGCCTCGACGGGATCCATGGGCTTTGCGATCGCCGCGGCGGGGGTCGCTCGCGGGGCGCAGGTCGTGCTCGTCGCCGGGCCCGTCGGCCTCGAGACGCCGCCGGGGGTCCGGCGCGTCGAGGTCGAGACCGGCGCGCAGATGCTCGACGCCTGCGAAGCCGAGCTCGAGCAAGGCACCGTCGACCTCGTCGCGATGGTCGCCGCCGTCGCTGATCTGATCCCGGCCGAGCCCGCGCCCGGCAAGGTCGCCAAGCACGAGGTGCTCACCGCGTTCGCGACCATGCAGTGGCGCAGCGAGGTCGACATCCTCGCGACCTTGGTCCAGCGCTACGGGGCGAGCAGCGGGCGCGCGCGGTTCTTGGGGTTCGCCGCGCAGACCGTCGATGGGGCCCTCGAGCCGGCCTCGGTCGAGGCCGAGCTGCGCCGGCTCGGGGCGGCCAAGCTCACGCGCAAGCGCTGCGACGCGCTGTTCGTCAACCGCGTCGGCGTCCCGGGGCTCGGGTTTGCGAGCCCGACCAACGCCGGGCTGCTGCTGTTCGCCGACGCGCCCGCGCGCGCGCGCAGCTCCGGTGAGCCGCAGGCCAAGTCGGCCCTCGCCGGGTGGCTGCTCGACGAGCTCGCCGCGCAGCTGTGGCCCGCGTCCGTCGGCGAGGGTGGTCCGGCGTGAGCGTCGACGCCGACGAAGTCCGGGCGCTCGCCTACGAGTTCGCTCGACAGCTCGAGCATCTTCGCGAGTTTCGCGGGGTCCACTATCTTGGCGCGGGGCCGGTGCCGGTCAGCGCCGAGCCGGCCGAGCACGCCGACGCGCCGAGCGAGCCCGAGCCCGCGCCCGCGCCCGAGCCCGCGCCCGCGCCCGAGCCCGCCCAGCCGCCGACGCCCGTCGAGCCGGTCGGTCGCGAGCCCGCGCCGGTGGCCCCGATCGCCGCGCCCCCTACCGCAGAGATTCGCGGGCCCGCTCAATCAATACACACTAACGATAGCCCACAATCGCAGCGGCCCACGAATGCGAGCAGCGCCAGCCCGGGGCCGGCCCCGGAGTCAGGCCCCCGGCGGGCCCCGGCGGGGCCCACCGCAGGCCAGCAGTGGTCGGCGGCGAAGAAGCTCGGCTACCTGCGCGAGCGCAGCATCGGTGACTGCCAGCGGTGTCCGCTCGCCGAGACCCGGAGCAACATCGTGTTTGGCGTCGGTGATCCCGAGGCCGACGTGATGTTCATCGGTGAGGCCCCAGGCGCCAAGGAGGATCAACGCGGCGAGCCGTTCGTGGGCCCCGCCGGTCGGCTGCTCAACCACTGGATCGAGCGGCTCGGCATGGCCCGCGAGGACGTGTTCATCGCCAACGTCGTCAAGTGCCGGCCGCCGAACAACCGCGACCCCGCGGCCCACGAGATCGATCGCTGTTCGCCGTTTTTGCACGCGCAGATCCGGGCGATCGAGCCCCGGGTCTTGATCGCGCTCGGTCGGTTCGCCGGCTGCTTGCTGCTCGGTCGCGATCTCAAACTCCACGAGATGCGCGGCAAGGTCCACCGCTACCGCGAGCCCAAGTCCGGCGCCGAGCTGCCCTTGGTCGTCACCTATCACCCGGCCTACGTGCTTCGTCGGGAACAAGAAGCGCGCGGGGGTCGGCCCGGCGTGGACCAATCAGATCGCCGGGGTGTGATCAAGTCCGAAGGCGAGTCCGAGGGCCCTGAAACCGCGAAAGTTTTGGACGACCTCACCCGCGCTGTCTCACTCGCGCGGGCCCGGGGCTGAGCGCCGAGTTCATCGGCGTACCCCCGCTCACTCGAATGATTGTGACCGTTCGACTGTGTGTGATCGGCTCATGAATTAGCGGCACAATGGTTGACTCGCTCGGGGCGTGCCCCTAGAGTGGGCAGCCCTTACACGCTCGGTGCTGCTCGCCGCTTGGCTCGGCTGGCGCAGCCTGCAAGCCGCCGATTTCGCGGTTCGCCGCGTCGGTCATCGACCACGATCTTCGCCAGCTAGCTCGACTCGCGCGCATCCGACCCATGACGAAGGCCGAACTGATCGATCGTATCGCGCGAAGCCGTGATCTCCCGCCGGAGGTCACCAAGAAGATCATCGCCAAGGTCCTCGACATCGCCTTCGCCGAGCTCACCGGTTACTTCGTCCGCGCTCGAGTCACGCGCAGCAGCAACCCGCGCTTCACCTTCCCTAGGTTTGGCACCTTCACCAAGAAGCAGCGTTCGGGTCGGCGCGGGGTCAACCCGCAGACCCTCGAGCCCATCGAGATCGAGGCCTGCGAGACCGTCGACTTCAAGCCCAGCGTCGAGCTCAAGCGGCAGCTGAACGAGGTCGCGAGCGTCAAGCCCAGCGCCAAGCCAAGCAAGACCAAGCCCGCGCGCAAGAAGAAGGCCGCGGCGCGCTCGAGCACCAAGCGCAAGCCCGCCGTGAGCCCGGCAGCGAGCCCCGCGGGCAACTCTAACGGCGCCGCCGGGCCAGGCGGGCGCAAGCTCGTGACCCGTGAAGAGGTCGAGCTCGAGCTCCCCGCGGCTGCGCCCTTGTTGCCTGACGCGCCTCTGCAGAGTGTCCGATCGGGCGCCCGATCGGGGCGCCGTTCGGGCGGCAGCGGGGTTGGCGGGACCGGAACATGAGGCCGGCGCGCAGCAGCGTTCGCGGCGGCTCGACGTGCGGCAGATCGCGGCGCGTCTTCAACCCCTTGCGTTCACGCCCAAGTTACGGCTAACAGGTCCCCGATGTCCGAGGAGGATCGACTCGGCCGCCGGCGTGACAAGTTCTTCGTCGGGTTTGGGCGCCTTGGAATTCGCTGGCCAGCCACGATCTCGGTGCTGCTGGCGCTGCTGACCGTGGTTGGCATCTTCTTCGCGACCAAGCTGACGATCACGACCTCGCGGTTTGGCTTGGTCGACGCCGACAACTGGTACCAGCGCCGGATGATCGACTTCTTCGAGGCGTTCGGTTACCCGGACTCGCCGATCGCGATCGTCGAAGGCGGGACCCCGGAGCAGCGCCGCGAGGTCGTCGATCAGCTCGTCGTCGGGCTCGAGCAAGACCAGCTGTTCCAAGGCCGCGTGCTGGCCAAGATCGGCGCCGAACAGATCGCCGAGACCCTGCTCGTGCAAGAGCCCGGCAGCCTCGCCGATCTGCGCGCCAAGCTGCCGGCCGACGCCGACCTCCCGGCCGCGATCGAAGCCGGGATCCCTGGGGTGCTCAGCTTGGTCGAGCTGCAGCTGCTCGCCGCGCTCGACGGCGCGGTCGAGGTCGAAGTGGCCGAAGCCGAGGCCCAGCTCGCCCAGCTCACGCTGCTCGCCCAAACCCTCGATCGCAAGATCGAGGTCGAAGCGGGGGTCGGCGGCGAGCCGATCGACGCCGACCAGCTGCTCGAGCGGCTCACCGGCGGCGGCGCTGTGGTGACCGTCGAGGAGCTGCGCGGGCGCGGGCTCGACGAGCAAGGCTACTTCGTCAGCAACGACGGCGAGCGCCTGCTCGTCGCCGTGTTCCCCGTGTTTGGCGGCGACGAGGTCGAGGACTACGCGCCCGCGGTCGAGCGGCTCCGGACGATCCGCGATCGGCTCGACACCGGCGAGGTCTCGATCGTGTTCACCGGCCTGCCGTTCTTGGTGGTCGATGAAGAGTCGGCCCTCGCGACGGGGGTGCTCCGCTCGAGCGTGGCCGCGGGCCTCGGGATCTTCGTGCTGTTGCTGTGGGGCTTCCGCTCGGTCAAGCGGGCCGCGGTCGCGCTGCTGCCGATCGCGCTTGGGACCGCCGTCAGCCTCGGCGCGCTGTACCTGCTGTTCGGGAGCCTCGATCCGATCACCTCGAGCTTCGCCGCGGTCTTGATGGGTCTAGCGATCGACTTCTCGGTCCACCTGATCGCCCGCTACGACGAAGACCTGCGCCGCGGCGCGACCCGACGCCGGGCGATGTTCTCCTCGCTGGCCAAGGCCGGGCCCGGGGTCGTGACCGGCGCCGTGACCACGGCCTTGGCGTTCTTGACCATCGCAACCACGGAGTTCACCTCCTACGGTGAGATGGGGGTGATCACGGCGATCGGCCTGATCGTCGCCCTCGGCGCGGCGTTGTTGCTGCTCCCGGTGCTGCTCGGGCGCAGCGACCCCGAGGGGACCGAGCAGCCGACGCGGCCGCTGAGCGACCTGAGCTGGTTGACTCGGCTGATCCGCGGCGCGCCCTTGCCGATCGTGCTGGGCGGGCTCAGCCTCGCGTTGATCGGGGCCTCGGTGCTCCCGTCTTACAACCCGCGCTACCTCGAGTTCCTCCCGCGCTCCTACGAGTCGACGCAGTCGCTCACGACCCTCGAGCAGGACGGCGCGATGACGCCGTGGTTCGCCTGGGTCACGGCCGACGACCTCGAGCAAGCCCGGACCCGGGCCGAAGCCCTGCGCGCGATGGCCAGCGTCGCGCGGGTCGACAGCCCCACCGATCTGCTGCCCAAGCTCGACGAGGCCAAGCTCGCGGCCCTGCGCGCCGACTTTGCGGGGCTCGAGCGGGCCCCGGACTGGGCCAAGCTCGGCGCCCGCCAGCCCAGCGCCGAGGAGCTCGGCAAGCGCGTGCTCGCGATCGAGGACGCCTTCGACGAGCTGATGTTCGCGGCCGAGCAGGCCGAGCGCGACGGCAAGCCGATCGAGGCCGCCAAGCAAGCGTTTCGCGATCTACGCGAGCGGCTCGAGACCACGCCGAGCGCACCAGCGACCCTCGCCGCCCTCGAGGCGCAGATGCGGACCTTGCTCGAGCCCGCTTGGACGACCGCCCAGACCCTCGCGGACCGGGGCTATTGGGTGCCCGCGGATCTGCCCGACATGTTCGAGATCCGGTTCGTCGCCCAGGACGGCTCGGGCCGGATCGCGCTGTACGTCTATCCCGACGGCGACATCAGCTCGGGCCTCCACGGAAACGCCGCCGCGCGCCGGTTCACCGAGGACCTCGAGTCCGTCGATGGTCAGGCGGCCGGGCAGGGCGTGTCGCTCTACCGCCACAACGAGATGATCGTCGACGGCTTCAAGCGGGCGTCGTTCTTCTCGTTGGGCGTGGTCTTGATCCTGCTGATCCTCGACTTCGCCGATCTGCGCAAGGCCTTGTTCGCGCTGTTCCCCGTGCTCGTGGGCATGGGTTGGATGGTCGGGATGTTCGCCGTGGTCGGCCTGCGGCCCAACGTCGCGACCATCGTCGTGATGCCGCTGGTGCTCGGGATCGGCATCGACGCGGGGGTCCACATGATGCATCGCTGGGAGATCAATTCCCGGGCCCACGGCGGGCGGGCGCGGATCCAAGAGATCATCGACGGCACCGGCGGCGCCGTGATCCTGTCGTCGCTGACCACCATGGTTGGGTTCGCCGGGCTGTTGTTTGGCCAGCACCTGGGCATGGTTCAGCTCGGCGGCGCGATGGTGATCGGGGTCGGCTGCACGTTGGTCGCGAGCGTGGTCATGCTCCCCGCGCTGCTGATGTTGACCGGTCGCGCCGACTGACCAACCAACGCGAACGCCCCGCGCGTGAGCACGGGGCGTTTGACTGGGGCTCGGCTTGGCGAGTCGAACTCAGCCGGGGCTGAGCTTCTTGTGGTTGGCCGGGCCGGCTGGCGTGGGGGCTGGCACGATGCCTTCGGAGTCGGAGTCGGAGTCGGTGTCGGTGTCGGGGCTCGGACCGGGTTCGGGGCTCGGATCGGGTTCGGGGCTCGGATCGGCGCCCGGCTTGGCGCGGGGCGGCTTCGATGCGGTCGGGGCCTTGGCGCGGGACGGCTTGGGAGT
>Ga0114946_10000145_pt1 | contig 41309 bp, 47 predicted proteins | sample WalLakDeSediment_FD_88676 | JGI IMG/M metagenome (GOLD analysis project Ga0114946, IMG submission 88676) | Lake sediment microbial communities from Walker lake, Nevada to study Microbial Dark Matter (Phase II) - Walker Lake 11/02/13 Deep Sediment | ecosystem: Environmental > Aquatic >... | reverse complement strand
TTGTACTCGATGAGCGGGTCCTTCTGCCCCCACCCGCGGAAGGAGATGGAGGCCTTGAGCGAGTCCAGATCGTAGAGATGGTCCTTCCACTTGTCGTCGATGACGGAGAGGAGGATCCAGCTCTGGATGCGCTCGGAGAACTCCCCGAAATCCTCCAGCTTCCGCTCGAACTGCGCGCGGGCCGCGGGGATGACCGCCTCCAGGACCTCGTCCCGATCCACGAAGTCCGAGGGATCGCCCTCGCGCTCCGGGAGGGTGTCCACCACCAGGAAGAGATCCATGAGAAGGCGGCGACGGAGCCCCACCATGTCCCATGCCTCGGGACGGACTTCAAGGTCCACGAACTCGTCCACCAGGACCCGGACGGCGGCATCCACCATCTCCCAGAGCTCGCCCTTCAGGTCCTCTCCTCCATCGAGGGCGAAGAGGCGGAGGTCATAGATCACCTCCCGCTGCTGGTTCATGACGTCGTCATAGTCCAGCAGCCGCTTCCGGGCCTCGAAGTTGTTGCCCTCCACCCGGCGCTGAGCCCGTTCGATGGACTTGGTCACGAGGCCGTGGGTGATAACCTCTCCTTCCTCCGCCCCCCACTTCTCCATGGCGTTGGCGATGCGCTCCGAACCGAAGAGGCGCATGAGGTCGTCTTCCAGCGAGAGGAAGAACTGGGAGGATCCAGGGTCGCCCTGGCGGCCGGCCCGCCCTCGGAGCTGCCGGTCGATGCGCCGGGATTCGTGGCGTTCCGATCCCAGGATCTGGAGGCCTCCGGGATCGATGAGATGGTCATCGCCCTTGGTGGCCAGGTCGGCCCACCGGCCCGGGTCCAGCGGAGGGAGCTCCTCCAGGTCCAGACCCTTTGCCTTGGCCCACCCCACGGTCCGGGCCTCGGTCACGCCGGCGCCCAGCTTGATGTCGGTTCCCCGGCCGGCCATGTTCGTGGCGATGGTCACCGCCCCGGGCTGACCGGCTGCCGCAATGACATCGGCCTCGCGGGCGTGCTGCTTGGCGTTCAGCACGTTGTGCCTGATGCCCCGCCGCTTGAGCATGCGCGAGAACGTCTCGGAGACGTCCACGTTCGTGGTCCCCACCAGCACAGGGAGCTCGAGCTTGTTCATGCGCTCGATCTCGTCCATGATGGCGTTGTACTTCTCCCGCTTGGTGCGGAAGATGAGGTCGTTTCGATCCTCCCGGACCACGGGCCGGTTCGTCGGAATCACGAGCACGTCCAGTCCGTAGATCTGGTGGAACTCGTTCTCCTCGGTCTCGGCGGTCCCCGTCATCCCCGACAGCTTGTCGTAGAGGCGGAAGTAGTTCTGGATGGTGACGGTCGCCAGGGTCTGGGTCTCTCCCTTGACCTCCACCCCCTCCTTTGCCTCCACCGCCTGGTGAAGCCCGTCGCTCCAGCGGCGTCCAGCCATCTGCCGACCGGTGAACTCGTCAACAATGACCACCTGGCCGTCGTCGCTGATGATGTACTGCTCGTCGCGCTGAAAGAGGGCGTAGGCCTTGAGGAGCTGGTGGATCACGTGCATCCGCTCGCTCTTGCGGGCGAACTCCTGCTCCAGCGTCTCGATCTGCGCCTTCTTGTCCTCGGGCGTGAGGTCCTCGTCTTCCTGGATGGCGCCGATCAACTCCGAAAGGTCGGGAATGACGAAGGCATCCGGCTCCCCGGGCGAGAGTTCCTCGATCCCCCGGTCCGAGAGATGGACGTTGTGACCCTTCTCGTCCATGGCGAAGAGGACCAGTTCGTCGACCTCGTGGAGGCGCTTCTCCCGCATGAGGTCCCCCTCGAACTTCTGGACCAGGGACTGCACCTTGGGGTCGTCGGCAAAGAGCTTGAGAAGGCGCCGGTTCCGGGGCGTACCGCGGCGCACGGCCAGCATGGCTTCCGCCGCCTCCCACTCCCGTCCCTCCTCCTGGAGGCACTCGTCGGCCTTGGCCATGAGCTCGGAGGCAATGGAGAGCTGCTTCTTGTACAGGGCCGACACCAGGGGGTTGTACTGCTTGTAGACGGTGTGGGTGTCCCGGGAGACCGGTCCCGAAATGATGAGCGGCGTGCGCGCCTCGTCCACCAGGATCGAGTCCACCTCGTCGATGATGGCGTAGAAGTGCGGGCGCTGAACCCGGCGGTCCAGCTGGTGGACCATGTTGTCGCGGAGGTAGTCGAAGCCGAACTCGTTGTTCGTGCCGTACGTGATATCCGCGGCGTAGGCTCCCCGACGCGCCTCGGTCCCGGGGTCGTGGACGTCGATGACGCCGACGGTGAGACCGAGGAACGTGTAGAGCGCCCCCATCCACTCCGCGTCCCGCTGCGCCAGGTACGTGTTCACGGTGACCAGGTGGGTCCCGCGCCCCGCCAGGGCGTTCAGATACATGGGCATGGTGGCGGTGAGCGTCTTTCCCTCGCCGGTCTGCATCTCGGCGGCCGTGCCCCGGTGCAGGGCCACGCCCCCGATGAGCTGGACGTCGTAGGGGATCATGTCCCAGGTGAGGGCCTGGCCCGTGACCTGAACCTCCCGGCCGAACATGCGGCGGCAGGCGTCCTTCACGACGGCGAAGGCCTCGGGCAGGAGGTCATCCAGCGCCTCGTGCAGGGCCTGATCCCGCTCCTCCTGGAGCCCCTGGATCCGGGCCGAGAGACGCTCCCGCTCGCCGATATCCACCGTCTCCGCCCGAACCTTCCGGACCTCGGCGATCTCGGTTTCGAAGGGCTCCATCTGCTCCGCGATGTAGGCGCGGAACTCGTCGGTCTTTGCCCGGAGTTCGTCGTCGGAGAGGGCTTCCAGTGCGCGGAAGTTCTCGTTGATCTCGTCCACGAGCGGGCCCATCTTCTTGACCTCGCGCTCGTGCTTGTCACCCAGCAGCTTCTTGAGAAAATTCTTCATGATTCCCGGAGATACAGCTTTTCAGCCTTGATGATCCGGCGCACGGCCTCGGGCACGAGGTACCGGATGGATCGTCCTGCCCGCACCCGCCTGCGAATGTCGGTGGACGAGATGTCGATTCTGGGAACAGCCACCTCCGCATGCGGAGGCGTGGGGGCGTCCCCGAAGCCCGCGTCGTCGGAGGCGCCGGCTCCCTCCCGGGTCATGACCACGACCGTGGCGAGACGGGCCACCTCGTCGGGGTCCTTCCACGTTCCAAACGTACGCCACTGGTCGGCGCCCAGCACCAGGAAGAGATGGTCATCCTCATGGGTGCGGCGGAGTTCCCGGAGCGTGTCCACGGTAAAGGACACGCCGCCCCGCGCCACTTCGAGGTCGCAGACGCCCAGCCCGTCGTCCTCCACCACCGCTTCCCGGACCATGCGGAGGCGCGAAGCTCCCGGCGTGAGCCCCTGCGTCCCCTTGTGTGGCGGGTGGGCCGCCGGCACCAGGAGCATCCGGTCGAGCTCCATGGCCTCCATCACCTCCTGCGCGGCCACGAGGTGACCCAGGTGAAGCGGGTCGAACGTCCCCCCGAACACCCCGATTTTCCGTCCCGCGTGCGGGCCTTTCGCCGGTGCCGGCACGTCACGCCGGAGGCTCGGATCCGCGCGCCTCACCCGCACTCGCCTCCCGGACCTGGGCGGCCTCGGGAGAGTCGGGGTAGTTGGCGAGAAGGCGCGACCGGATCTGCTCGGCCTCGGCATCCCAGCTGATGGCACGGTAGGACCGGTAGAGGCCGAGGAATCCCCTCGGCGCCCAGCTGGTCTGCGGGAAGAAGTCCACCAGGTCCTGGTACACCAGGATGGCGGAGTCGAAGAGACCCCGTCGCTCGTACCAGAACCCGTCCTCGTACTCCCGCTGGGCGAGGCGCTCGATCATGGCCCGCTGAAGGGTTCGGGCCTCCTCGGCCACGTTCATCCCGGCGAACTCGTTCATCGTGTTCCGGCAGGCATCCACGGCCCGCTCGGTATAGCTCTGGTCCCGCTGCGATGTGGGGGAAAGCCGCTCGTAGCTGCGGCAGATCCCCATGGATGCCTCGGGGGCCGTCCCGTGACTCGGGAACTGCTGGAGGAACCGCTCGAACTCGGCGGAGGAGGTAATGAACTCTTCCTTCTCGAAGTGGGCGCGAGCCAGGTACATCCGGGCTTCCGGCGTCCGGGCCTCCCCCGGGAAGGCGAAGAGGAAGTGGTCGAAGGCCGCGATGGCGTCGTCCCAGTCCTCTTCCTCGAACAACGCCACGGCGCTCTGGAAGAGGGGATCGGCTTCCAGACCGTAGAAGCCGGGCGTCGAGGCACATCCGCCCCCGACAGCCAGGAAGAGCAGGATCATCCCGAGGCGTAGCCCGCGAGCGCGATGGCAGGATCGGGCACGGGATCCGCCGCAGGCCCGGGCAAGGTGCCCGGGGTCCCCGGGTCCGTGCCGTTCCTGACGGGTCGTGGCCTTCGCATGGGAGTCCTGACGTCGCATCCTGCGTCCTTTCGTCTCGTGGTTCAGGCAGCCTTCAATGGTCGCCAATGTCCCGCCCGTCCGCAATCCGGGCGCCCCGGGTCAGACCCCGTACCCGTAGAAGCGCCGGATCTCGGCGATCACCCGCTCCACCCGCTCCTTCCCCACCTCGGGGAAGATGGGGAGGGAGAGGACCTCCCTGCAGGCACGCTCGGTCTCGGGAAGCATGCCTTCACGGCCGCCCAGCTCGTGAAAGCAGGGCTGGAGGTGAAGAGGAACGGGGTAGTAGACGCCGGAACCGATCCCCGCCTCCGCCAGGTGGGCCCGAAGGTCGTCGCGGCGATCGGCACGCACGGTGAACTGGTTGTACACGTGGAAGTTGCCCTCCATGACCTCGGGGAGCTTCACCTCCACCACGTCGTCCAGTCCCCCGTGGTACAGGCAGGCGTTCTCCCGTCGAGCTCGGGCCCAGTCATCCAGGTGAGGCAGCTTGACCCGGAGGACCGCTGCCTGAAGGGCATCCAGGCGGGAGTTCGTCCCCACCATCTCGTGATGGTACATCTGCCGGCCGCCATGGACCCGGAGCTTCGCCACCCGCTCCGCCAGGTCCGCGTCCCTCGAGGTCACCAGGCCCCCGTCGCCGAATCCCCCCAGGTTCTTCGTGGGAAAGAACGAGAAGGCGCCCGCGTCTCCGCTGGCCCCGGCCATGACGGAGCCCTCCCCGGAGTCGTCCTCCTGCCTGGCTCCGATGGCCTGGGCACAGTCCTCCAGGACCATGCTCCCCCGTTCCCGGGCCAGGGCCTTGATCTCCGCCATGGGAGCCATCTGGCCGAAGAGGTGCACCGGGACCACGCACCGGGTCCGCTCCGTCCACGCGGCCTCCAGCGTCGCACGGGTAACGTTGAAGGTAGCAGGATCAATGTCGCAGAAGACGGGGCGGAAGCCGGCGTTCCAGGCTGCTCCAGCCGTCGCGAAGAAGGTGAAGGCCGGCATCACCACCTCGGCGCCCGGTTCCGGATCCAGCGCCCGAAGCGGAAGGAGGATGGCGTCCGTTCCGGAGGCACACCCCACGGCGTGGGGAACGCCGAGATAGGCGGCCATCTCCGACTCCAGTCCCTCCACCTCCGGTCCGAGGATGAAACCCTGGGAGGTGACGACCCGCTCGATGGCGGCATCGATGGCCTCCTTCAGGGCCTGGTACTGGGGCTTCAGGTCGAGGAGTGGGACCTGCATGGAGAACTCCGGGAAGAGTGGAAGGGGGTGTGGCCCATCGGCCGGGCAGCGAAGTGTGCCCTGGTGCGGGGGAATCGGACGGCCGGCAGGCAAGGAGAAGGTCGAGGCCGAATCAGCACGGCCCCTCGCCAGCCCGGCGAAAGAGGATCTGGTCGATGCGATCCATGGCTCGGGCCGAAAGGGCACCGGCGTTGGATTCGGCCTGGATGACCCGCTCGAAGGCCGCCACCGCCGCCGTGCACTCGCCCCGTCGCGCCAGGATTTCCGCCGTGTCGAACCATGCCTGCCCCACCACATTCCGGGGTTCACCCAGCTCGGTCACCGCGCGGTAGAGGCGGAGCGCCTCGTCGGAGAACCCACGTTCCTGGGCCTCCCGGGCGAGCTGGAACGAACAGTTCCCCACCTGCCAGTCCACCTCCGATCGACGATTCGGGGCGATCCGGGGCCTGACCTGCTCGAAAAAGGCCAGGGCGCGCTCACAGTCCCCGAGTTGTTCGTGGGCCAGGGCCAGCTCCAGGAGGATCTCCGGGTCGTCGTCGCTTTCGGCCAGGGCCTTCTGGAAGTAGGGAAGCGCCTCGGCCGGCTGGGCGTTCCGGACGTAGTGGCGGGCCAGGTCCAGGGCCACGCCCGACAGGGAGACGCCGGGCTGGAGGCGGACGGCTGCGTCGGCCGCCGCCGCCGCCACCGTCCCGTCTCGGCGCTGGATGGCTCGCCGAGCGACCCGGAGCAGGTCCGAGGCTGCCTGGTCCACCAGCGCCGAATCCCGGGCAATGGCGGCCTGGTAGTGCTCCCGGGCCTCCTCGATCCGGTTGACCCGGGCGAAGGCATGCGCCGCGCGGAGCCAGGTCTCGGCGTCGTCGTTCCCCCGCCGGAGGGCGAGACGGTACTCGGAAAGGGCGTCGTTGAATTCGCCCTGGGCAAAGGCGGCGTCTCCTCGGCGAAGCGCTTCCTCCTCCGAGCCCGCCGCCGTGCATCCTGCAAATCCGGCGACCAGAACAAGGAACGCCAGAAGCCCGAAACGATGGCCGACACGGACGCGGCGCCTCGAAGCGGCCAGGACGACCCCGTCGGAAGCGGCGCGGTCCGAGGAGCCGGGCCCCGGGGGGACGGCCGGAGAATGCGGGTCCTGGCGGACGAAGGGCGTGGACGTCATTTCCGCTTGTAACCCGGAAGGGCGAAAAAGGTCGCTCGCGGAATCAGGTCAGCGGACGGGCCCGGGCATCGGATTCCTCCACCTGTTTCCGAAACCAGGGAATGGTCCGCGTCAGGCCGTCATGGAGGTCCACCACCGGCTCCCAGCCCAGTTCCCGGCGGGCCAGGGTGATATCGGGCTGACGCACCTTGGGATCATCCTCCGGGAGGGGCAGCCTCCGGAGCCGGGACGCGTTCTCCACCCCCGACTTCGGGTCACTCCCCGCCTTGGAGGGCACGACCTGGCGCAGGATCTCCTCCGCCAGTTCCCGGACGGTGAACTCGACGGGATTCCCGAGGTTCACCGGGCCGGGGCAATCCGAGTGGAAGAGGCGGTAGATGCCCTCCACAAGATCGGAGACGTAGCAGAAGGAGCGTGTCTGGGACCCATCCCCGTACAGGGTAAGGGACTCGCCCCGGAGCGCCTGCACGATGAAGTTCGAGACCACCCGTCCATCGCCGGGGCGCATGCGGGGTCCGTAGGTGTTGAAGATCCGGACGATCCGGGTATCGAGCCCATGGTGCGACCGGTAGGCGGATGTCATGGCCTCGGCAAAGCGCTTGGCCTCATCGTAGACGCCTCGCGGTCCCACCGGATTCACATTTCCCCAGTACGTCTCGGGCTGGGGGTGGATGGCCGGATCCCCGTAGACCTCCGACGTGGACGCCAGGAGAAACCGCGCTCCCTTCTCCCGGGCTAGCCCCAGCATGTTGTGCGTGCCCAGGCTCCCCACCTTCAGGGTCTGGATCGGATATTCCAGGTAGTCCACCGGACTCGCCGGAGAAGCGAAGTGAAGGATCCCGTCGACGGGGCCCGAAAGGAAGAGGGGCGTCGAGACGTCGTGAAGATGGAACTCGAATCCCTCGCGCTCCTGGAGGAGGGCGATGTTGTCCCGGGACCCGGTGATGAAATTGTCGACGCCCACCACGGTGTGCCCCTCGTCGAGGAAGCGCTCCGAGAGATGGGAGCCCAGGAAGCCGGCGGCTCCGGTGAGAACAATGCGCATGGACTGGTTTCCGGGAGTAAGGGTCAGGGCGAGGCCACGGGCGAACGCCCGATGCCCACGTAGTCGAAGCCGTGGTCGTGCATTCGCTCCACCGGGAAGATCCCCCGACCGTCGATCACCAGGTTCCCTCGCATCGACGCCCGCATGCGGGCGAAGTCCGGCCGCCGGTAGGGATGCCACTCGGTGTGGAGCACGAGGGCGTCGGCCCCCTCCAGGGCGTCGTAGTTCGTGGGGGCGTAGGTGATCCGGTCCCCGAAGTGGTGCCGACGCGCCTCATCCATGGCCACGGGATCGTGGGCCACGACGCGGCCCCCGCGGGACAGGACCCCCTCGATGGTGACCAGCGAGGGTGCCTCCCGCATGTCGTCGGTGTTCGGCTTGAAGGCCAGCCCCCAGACACCGACCGTCCGACCCGTCAGGTCCTCGCCGAACCGGTCCACGAGCACCCGGAGGGGAAAGGACTTCTGCCTCCGGTTCACCCCTTCCACCGCTCGGAGGATCCCGGCGTCCAGCCCGTGGTCCTCCAGCGTCCGCATCAGCGCCTGCACATCCTTCGGGAAGCAGGATCCTCCGTAGCCAATGCCCGGGAAGAGGAAGGAGGGTCCGATGCGCGGGTCGCTTCCCAGCCCGAGGCGCACGTGGTCGGCGCTGGCTCCGGTGCGCTCGCACAGGTCCGCCACCATGTTCATGAAGGAGATCCGCGTGGCCAGCATGGCATTGGCCGCGTACTTGGTGATCTCGGCCGAGGCGATGTCCATGAGGAGGAACTGGTTTCCCGTGCGAACGAAGGGCCCGAAGAGCTCTCGAAGCTCCTCCCCCACCGCCGCGTCCTCCACACCCAGGACCACCCGGTCGGGCTTCATGAAGTCCTCGACGGCCGCTCCCTCCTTCAGGAACTCCGGGTTGGAGCAGACGTGGACCGGATGGGAAGTCTCGGCCTCGATGGCCTCCCGGACCCGAAGGGCCGTCCCCACCGGGACCGTGCTCTTGGTGATGACGATGCGCTCCCCGTCCATGGCTTGCCCGATGGCGCGGGCCACCGCGAGGACATGCTGGAGATCCGCGGACCCGTCCTCACCCGGGGGCGTGCCCACGGCGATGAAGAGAATGCGGGAGCGCCGCACCGCGTCGGCCACGTCGGTGGTGAACTGGAGCCTCCCTGCCGCCAGGTTCTCGGCCACCAGGGTCTCCAGGCCGGGCTCGTAGATGGGAATCTCCCCATCGTTCAGACGCCGGATCTTCTCTTCGTCGATGTCGGCACAGACCACGTCGTTTCCGGAGTGCGCGAACCCCGCGCCAACCACGAGGCCCACGTAGCCCGTTCCGATCACGCCAATCTTCATCTCCACCCCTGGCAGCAAGTCACGTTCGATCGTCAGACCCCCTGGGATAGCAGGATTCGGGCCGAAGCCGCGAACCGAGTCCGGAAGGAAGGTAGAACCGCGCAGAAGGAACCGGAAGACAAGTTCGCCGCCGTTACCTGGGTGTGGCGTTCCGGTTTGGGGGGCGGTGTATTGCGCCGAGCCGCACCCCCGGGCTACCGTGGAACGGATGCGTTCCGGGTCCCTCGTCCTCGTCCCACGGATCTTCGCCCCTGACCATGCCCTCCCCGAGCTCGACGTCATCCCGACCCCCGATTTCGATGCTGGACCGCCGCGCCTTCCTGGGGCGCGTGGGGCGGGTGGCGGGCGGCGTCCTCGGAGGTGCCCTGGCCGGCGCACTGGCCCCCGAAGGCGCCTCGGCCCGGACCCACGAGTTCGTCTTTGCCCGCCTGCGCTACGATTCCGGCGACTGGGACTACAACCCCAAGGTCTGCGCCAACGTGCTGGATGCGGTCCTCCAGTACACGCAGATCCCGGTGCACGGCGAGGAGGTGGTGATCACGGCCGATTCGTCCGAACTCACGGCCTTTCCCTTCCTCTTCATGACCGGTCACACGCTGGTCCGCTTCAGCGAAGCCGAGCGGGAAGGGATCCGGCGCTACGTGCGGAGCGGCGGGTTCCTCTTTTCCGACGACTGCAACCATGACGTGGAGGGCCTCTACGCCGTCTCCTTCGAGGCGGAGATGGCCCGGGTCTTTCCCGCCCCTCCCGGCGAGGCTGGACCGGAATACGACCCCATCCCCCGCATCCCCAACACCCACCCACTCTACAGTTCCTTCTTCTCCTTCCCGGAGGGCCCTCCGCAGACGAGCCACGAGCTCAACGGCTGGGGGGACAACATGGTGCACCCCTACCTGAGGGCCGTGGAGCAGCGGGGGAGGATCGGCATCCTCTACTCCAACAAGGACTACGGGTGCGAGTGGGACTACGACTGGAGGAACAAGCGCTTCCGCGCCGAAGACAACACCCGGTTCGCCGTGAACCTCGTCGTCTACGCCATGACCTGAGGGGATGATGACGGGTCATGGAGTCCCGGGGCTGCCCGCGGTGCCGCCTCCGGGGCCGCCCTCGCGGCGCGTCCTCCTCGTGGGCGCCACCGGAACCATCGGTCGGGCGACCGCGGAGGCCCTGGTTCGTCATGGGCACCCGGTGGTGGCGTTCGTCCGTCCGCCTCCGCCCGACGTCCGGGGTCCCCGGCCCACCCGCTGGCCCCCGGGGGTCACCCTCCGGACGGGGGACGTCACCGACCCGGTTTCCCTGCGGAAGGACGGGTTCCAGGGCGAGCCCTTTGACGCCGTCGTCTCCTGCATGGCGTCCCGCACCGGGGCCCCCGAGGATGCCTGGGCCATCGATCACCGGGCCCACCTCACCCTGCTGGAGGCCGCGAAGGAGATGGGGGTGAGCCACTTCGTGCTCCTCTCGGCCATCTGCGTGCAGAAACCGAAGCTCGAGTTTCAGCGTGCCAAGCTCGCCTTCGAGGAGGAACTGATGGGCTCGGGGCTCACCTGGTCCATCGTGCGGCCGACGGCCTTCTTCAAGTCGATCTCGGGCCAGGTGGCCCGGGTGATGCGGGGAAAGCCGTTTCTCCTGCTGGGCGACGGCGCCCTCACTGCCTGCAAGCCCATCAGCGACGGAGATCTGGCCGAGTACCTGGCGGGCTGCCTCACGGACCCGGAGCGCCAGGGGCGGGTGCTTCCCATCGGGGGGCCCGGGGAGGCCATCACCCCCCGGGAGCAGGGGGAGCACCTCTTCGCCCTCCTGGGCCAGGCGCCTCGCTTCCGCCGGGTCCCGGTGGCGGTCCTCCACGCCGTGGCCGGGGTGCTGGGAGGGCTGGCCCGGATCTTCCCTCCCCTCGAGGCCAAGGCCGAGTTTGCCCGGATCGGAAAGTATTACGCCACGGAATCCATGCTGGTCTGGGATGCGGAGGCCGGTCGCTACGACGCCGAGGCCACCCCCTCCTTCGGGGAGGAGACCCTTTTCGACCACTACGCCCGGCTCGTCCGGGGCGACGCCGTGGAGGAGCGGGGCGACCACTCGGTTTTCTGACGCCCCGCCCCCGCCGTCAGCTGAAGGCGCCGCCCACCATGATGTTCCGGACCAGGAGCCAGGGAGAACCGTGGGAGAGGCTCTGGGTCTGGGTGGGCTGCCCCTTGGCATCCCCGCCGGTGCCGTGCATCTCGTATTCGTCCGGTCCCGTCACCGCGTCCAGGTTCGCCCAGAAATCGGTGGTGATGGCCTGGTAGGTCACGTCGGTGCACTGGCGGGTGATCTGCCCGTCCTTGATCTCCCAGAAGACGTGGCCGCCGAACTGGCCGTTGAAGCGCTGCTGGTCGATGGAGTAGCTCCCGCGCCCGTCGATCATGACGCCGTCCTTCACGTCGGCGATCATCTCCGCCAGGGTGGGCGAACCCGGAGGTCCGGCGTCCACGTGCACGTTGGGCATGCGGAGGAAGGGGTAGTCCCGCCAGGAGCTGGCGTAGGTGCACCCGCGGCTGAAGTCCTGGTCCATGTAGTGAGCGGTTTCCCGGTTCGTCTGCAGGTCCACCAGGATCCCGTCACGGACAATGGGCCACTCCTGCGTGGGAACCCCGTCGTCGTCGTACCCCATGGAGGAGAGCCCCCGGGAATTCCGGTCGGCGGTGACATTGAAGATCTCGGAGCCGTACTTGAGACGCCCCACGTCCTCCAGCGTGATGAAGCTCGTGCCGGCGTAATTCGCCTCCATCCCCACCACCCGGTCCAGCTCCGTGGCGTGCCCGATGATCTCGTGAATGGTGAGCATGGCGTGGGAGGGCGACAGGATGAGGTCCTTGAACCCTGGGGCGCCCAGGGGGCGGGCCGTGCACATTTCCACCGCATCCACCGCCGCCTTCTCGGCGTCGGCCAGGAGCTTGGACTCCACCGCCACCTCCCAGCCGCCCATGAGGGCCTCGCCGGGGTAGTTCCGGGTCCGGGTCTCCTCGCCCACCCGCCCGGTGACGCTCAGCGTCGGCGTGGTGGTGAAGGACTCCTGCTCGATGTAGGACCCCTCGGTGGAGGCGAAGTAGCGCCACTCGTACTGGACCCGTGCCGCCGCCTGTACCCGGATCACCCCGTCGACGGCCGACGCCCGGTCCACGATGGACTGGGCCCAGTTCTGCCTGTCCGTTTCGGACACCGTGAGGGGATCGATGCGAAGCGGGGTGGCCCAGTTCGCCACGATGGGGTCCACCGGGGTGAGGCGCACGTCCTGGCGCTTGGCGATGGCGCTGGCCCGGGCCACTTCGGCGGCCATGCGGGCAATGCGGCGGATCTCGTCCTCGGTGACGATGGGGCTCGAGGCAAACCCCCACACCCCGCTGTGGATGACCCGGATGCCGAAGCCGGCGGGCTGGCGTTCCGCGTCGGTGGGGAGGGCCGACGCGGTGTTGCCCCCGCCGCCCCCACCGAAGCCGCCGCCTCCTCCCTCCTCTCCCTCGGCCCTGAACGACGCCTGGGCCCCGGGAAGGTTCCGGGTCAGGGTGAACCGGATGTCGGCGTAGCTGCACCCTTCGCGGCGTGCCTCGTTCAGGGCGATGTCCGAAAGACCCCGGAAGCGCGAATCGGCGGCGGATCCCCGGGGGCCGTCGGCAATGAGCTGGGCCACCAGGTCATGGGAGTAGAGGGCCAGGGCGCCAGCCCCCATGGTGGCGAGGAAGGCGCGACGGGACGGGGTCATGACGGGGCCTTTCGGATCAGATGGATCGGGGAGCCCGGACGACGCGGGTGGGTCGGGGGGCTCGGGCGAGTCAGGCGGGTCGGAGAGGTCAGCCGGGTCATTCGACGGCCGGGGAGCTGGAGGACATGTTGAAGTCCTCGATGCGCACGGGCGGGATGAGCGCCGTGTTCCCCCCGTCGTAGGATTCCCCCATGTGCATGGGCTCCGGCCGCCCCACGGCCACCAGGTTATTGTAGCCCATGACAGGCGACATATTCCAGCGGAAGTTCTGGACGGCGCCGGTGATCTCCCCGTTCTCGATGAGGAAGAGTCCGTCCCGGGTCATTCCGGTGTTCAGCAGGGGCTGGGAGGTCGACGGCACGCCACGGATGTACCAGAAGAAGGTGACGAGAAGTCCCCGCCGCGTCTCGGCGATCATCTCCTCCACGCTCCGGTCCGACCCCTCCATGACCAGGCTCATGTTCGGGTTGGCCGGCTGCCCCTGGCCGAAGTTCCGGAGCACGCCGTCTTCCACCCAGGTCACGGGAGCAGCCGGCCGGAAATTGGGGAGCATGGTGGTCTGCCGGAGGATGGGGTTCCCGATATCGCTCCGCAGCGTGAAGAGGTCGCTGAAGAGCTTCTCGCCCCGCTCCCGGCCTGCCATGAAGCCGCCGGCCCCACCGCCGCCGCCCCCCCCTCCTCCACCGCCGCCGAAGACGCCGGTGAGGAGCGAGAGAAAGCGGGCATTGGCCCGGGGCTCCAGGATCACCGAGTAGCGCCCGGGTTCGATGGCCCGGGCATTCACGCTGAGCAGCGCCTTCTCGCTGGCCTTCCGGGTCAACGCCTCGGCGTCGATCATGGAGAGATCCTTGATCCCGGTGGTTCCCGCCCACCCGGAGCCGCGTCCGTCGGGCGTGCGGCAGGTCAGAACGAAGCTGGCCTGGGCCTCCCGGTGGTAGGCGAAGAGGCCCTCGGAGGTGGCCCGGCAGGTGGCCTGGTCGTTCTTCGGGATGTACCCGTAGCCCACCACCCCCATGGCCTCCGACAGGTCGAGACTCTGGCGCACCAGCTCCGCCCGTCCTCCGGGACCGAACCCGACCATGTCGGGAAGCGCCGCATCGACGGGGATGTATTCCTGCGGACCCAGAAGCTCGGGGAGGGACTCCCGCTCCTCCGAGGCCTCGGCATCGGCGCGGGCCTCGGCAAGGAGCGCCCGGAACCCGGACTCGCTGAAGTCCCGCGTGGAGGCCGTTCCCACCCGCATCCCCCGGTGGAGGGTCACCGAGACTTCCCGGTCGTACTGCACCAGGTTCACGGTGATGGAGGAGTTGGCCCACCGGGTCCCGGAGCGTTCGCCCCCCCGGAGGTTGACCTCGATGGGGTCGGGCGCGGCCATGTCGATGATCTGATCGGCGAAGGCGCGAAATTCGTCGCGTGTGTACATGGACCCGGAGGCAAGGGCGAAAAAGGAGGGGGCGAAGGCGCCATGGAGCGCCGGACAGCCCGTGCAGAGGCATGGAGGGCGGCGGGCGCATCGCCCCCCGGCTGAGGGGTGCGCTGAGGGGTGCACCGTACGGTGTCGAGACGATTCCTGTCAAGCGGATCCCGGCACGCAGGGGGACCAGGTCGCCAGACCCGGACCTCCCTCCGGAACCCCGTCCCCCGGTGGCGTCAGGCCAGCCCGCGCCGGCGCCGCCAGCTCCACTCGCCGGCCAGCGCCAGCGCCAGGGGGAGGATCCACCAGGGAGATTGCAGGGGATGCCAGGGATCACGGGGAGCCGGATCTCCCAGGGCGGCGCGGATCTCCTCCGGGAGTCGGGACAGCTCTCCGGTCTCGAGGACCCGCCCGCCCCGGGTGGCCACCCACCCCGCCATGAGTCCGGGATCATCCGGAGGCGGGGGCCCCGCCGCCACCGTGGTCACCAGGGGGAGCCGGACGGTCTCGTCCCACCCCTCCGATGCATCGGTGACCCCCTGGGGAACCTCACCTGGATCCCGGTCGGAGGAGCGAAGGTGGATGCGCAGGAGATGGGCGCCCTCGGAACGCGGAGCCCTCAGCCAGCCCTCGAAGCGGCCAGGGTGTCCGGTCGGCCAGAGGGGTACGGGCCCGGGACCGGGGCCTGCCTCTCCCGGGCCCTCGAGCTCCAGCCGGGCCTGGATCTCAACCTCCACGCCAGGAGGCGGAGGGGTCCGGAGGGTCACCTCGAAGCGGAGGAGCTCCCCCGGACGCGCCACGCCGTACCTGGCTCCCGTTCCCCGGCCCCGCCCTGCCGGTGTGCCGAGCCAGCCGGCTTCCACCGACCGGGGTGCCCGTTCCGCGGCCTCCGCAAGGAGGAGCGTCCAGAACTCCTGGAACCCGGTGCTCTCGGGATCCCGAAACTGCCAGCTGTCGAGGGCTCCGCTCACCACCAGCCGCCCCATCCCCACCGGGCGCTGCCAGACCACCGGGTGTCCGGCCCGGGTGATGGCCACGGGGGTCGCCGCCGGGGGGAGAGTCGACGGCCAGATCCACGCGCGGGCCTCCAGACCGGCCCCCCGGGGTGACGGCCACGTCCGAACCAGGGGCTCGGCATCCTCGCTTCCGCCCCGGGACCACCCCACCACCCCGCCGAGGCGGTCATGGGGACCGGGGGCCTCCCGGTCGGGCAGGAGAGCCACGCTTCCCCCTCGCTCCCGGAGATAGTTTTCCAGGGCCTGGACATGGCCCTCGTCCAGAGCTTCGGGTGCCCCCACCACCACCAGGTCGAAGGAAGCCAGACGCCCCGGGTCCGAAAGGTCCGGAGGAGGCTCGCCGATCTGGGTGGCGAGGCCAGGGGCCGTGAGGGTTCGACTGTGGATCTCGAAGCGTGGATCCTCCTCCAGGGCCCGGCGCACGAAGGTGGTCATCCACGAGGGACGAGCCTCGAGGAAGAAGACCCGCCATCGTCGGGATTCCACTTCCACCAGGAGGTCGGCCACGGCCCCGGCGGCTGGGTTCGCGCCCCCGGCCTCGCGGCGCGTGCTCCCCGGGGCCCGGGCGGTCGTCACCTCGAGCCGAAGGGGGAGAACGCCGACTCGGGGCGATGCCACGTTCAGGTCGAGGCCTCCGGACAGGTCTCCGATCTGCACGGTGGTGTCGGCCAGGAGAACCCCGCCGGAGCGGAGCGTGGCACGAACCGGAGTGGTGGGGTCGCTGCCTCCGGGATCAAGCCAGGCTCGCACCGGGATCCTCGAGCCCTGGGGAACCCGGCGGGGGGCTTCCACCGTGAGACGACGGAAGGCAGGGGGGGTGGCCCCGGGAGGCGTGCGAACCAGAAAGACCGGCCCTCCTTCGGAGGCCATCCCCTCCCAGACCTCTGCCGGAAGATGCCGTCCCACCCACACCGTGGCGTGAACGCCAGGATAGGCCCCACGGGTGACCCCAAAGGCTCGGCCCAGGTGCTCGGCTACGCGATCGACCCACTCCGCTTCGTCCGACGCTCCGACCTCCGCCCCCCCCACGGGGATCACGGCCACCAGGCGCGTGCCCTCCCGTCCCGAGGGGAGGGACGGGTCCACGATGGCCAGGACCACGATGGCCACGGCCAGGAGGCGAAGCAGGCGGGGAAGCCATGCTCCTGCCCCTGGCATGCGGGTCCCCCCTGGCATGCGGGTCCCCCCTGGCGTCCGGGTCCCCCTCCCGACATCCTTCGCGCTTTCGGGGATCATCGTTGCCCACCCTCCCCCGCAGCGCCACGAAGGGCGTCCGCCCAGGCACCTTCCAGGTGGAGCAGCTGGGGAGGAGCACCGGCCCCCGGGTGAGCGAGGTGACGATCCCGCAGGTACCGCCCCAGTTCCACGATGACCCCCTCCACCCCCACCCTCCAGTTCCCGCTGGCCTCGCCGGCCATACTTGCCACGCCTGCCACGCTTGCCTCCCGGACCTCCCGAGCGGGGGCTTCTCCTCCCGACCACGACGCATCCAGGTTCACCAGCCGGGACGCGAGATCTCGGAACCCGGGCGAGGCAGGATCAACGGCGAGGAGTTGCGCCGCCCACGCGGCGGGACCGGTGGGTTCGGCGGGATCGGGGGGCCCGGGGCGCCCCGGTGGAGCCGCAGGGGTCGGCGCCAACGCAAGGCGCAGCAGTCCATCCAGGATCAGCCGGAGCTCAACCTCGACCGGATCGGGCTCGGCGAGAAGGAGCGGGCGCCGGTGGGGAACGGCGGCGCTTCGTTCACCCGTGAGACGCCGTCCCGGATCCAGTTCCTCCCGCTCCGACAGGGCCCGGAGGAGGTACCGCGAGCTGGAGAAGGCACGCTGCAGGTGCTCCAGCGCGAGGGCCTCGGCCCCGAGCGCCTCGTCCAGGGCCGCCTGGTTCAGGTACGTCACGGCCTGGCTCATGGCCCGGATCGCTCTGGCCAGTTCGATCCGGCCCTCCTGGGCGAGACGCCCTTCGGCCGCATCGGCGTCGGACCGGGCATGGGCCTCCTCGTGGAGTTCCTGGGCGGACGGGGCATCCGGATCCCCGGTGGGGGAAGTGGCTGCCCCGCGGTCCTGACCGGTCCCGTGGTCGTGGGTGGTCCCCTGGTCGTGGGTGGTCCCCTGGTCGTGGGCATCCGGCTCGGAGGCCGGTTCGTCATGGAGATGCTCGTCCTCCAGCTCCCCTCCGAGCATGAACACGAACTCGGCCCGAACCCGGCGCTGGGCCGCCGCCAGAACCCGGGATTCCTCGAGGAGACTTGACCCGGAGAGGGTGTCCCTGCCGGATCTCAGCTCCTCGGTGAGGACCAGCACCATCTGCTGACTCAGAGCATACCGGCTCATTTCGTCCTCCCCGGCGAACCCGCCAACCGGTGCCGCATCGGAGCCGAGGATCTCGAGGGTCCAGGTCTCGGACTCCCCGGGGAGAGCCCCGGGACGCTCGTCGCGAGCCTCGGCCCGGTACACCAGGACGTCACCACGGTCCAGTTCCAGATCGCTCAGGTCCCATTCCGCGAATCCGGTCCAGCGGTCGGGCGTGTGCGGCGTGATGCGGAGGGGGAGACGCCCCTCCTCGAACTCGAAGAGCTCGCCGAACCCCCGCACCCGTGTAAAGAGGAGGTCCAGGGACGCCAGGGCCCGGTCGTCTGTCGCCTCCACTTCGAGGCGAAGGGTTCGGTTCCCATCCGGGAAGTAGAGATCCTTCCCCGGTTCGAGGATTCGAACCCGGGGAGCCGGGTCGTCCACCACCCCGAGACCGATGAGACGTCGGGTGGAGTGGGAGCCCTGCTCCACGTCAAGGGAGAGGAATCCATTCGCATCCATCTGCACCTCCGCACGAAGACGCCCGCTGCCGTCCCGCTGCAGGGGTTGGCGTCCCGCCAGCGTCTCCAGGGTTCCCTGAACCTCCAGCGGTCCCCGGGCGTCAGCCTGCGGCCCATTTTCCACGCGGGACCCGTCGTCCGCGCGGGACCTGCCGTTGACGCGGGAAACGGACGACGACGGAAGGACGTCCACCATCAGCTCGAGTCGGCTCCCACGAAGGGCCTCGATCCACTCCGGATCCTGCACCTCCACCGCCTCCTCTCCCGTGTAGGCGGGAGGAAGGATCCGCACCAGAACCCGAATCCCGGCCACCCCCTCGTCTCCCCCCCGTTGTCCATCCCGGGCCAGGGCCTCCCGGACACCCTCGAACTCCCCCACCCCTCGTTCCAGCGATTCCAGCATCACGAATCCGAGCAGGAGGCTCGCCAGCAGGCTGGCCGCCAGGGCGCCGGCGGGGCGAGCCAGGGGAAGCATCTGCCTGGGTGGGTGGCGCTCCACCCACTCCACCGCCTCCTCCAGCACCAGCTGCCGCACACGGAGCTGCAGCGCTGACCTGGGGAGGATGGACGTGTGCGAAGGAGCGATCAGGCTCTCGACCGCCGAAAGGACGATGTTCCGGCATTCGGGAACCCGGACCTCTACCAGGTGGGCGGCGTCCACCACGGCACCGCCCCGAAGCCGGGCGGTCCGGAGGCGACCCTGGATCCCCCCTGCCATGCCCATGCAGAGCGACAGGAGGAGCCAGACCGCGACCGGTCGCCCCGAGGCGAAAAGGACGAGGAACCCCGGGCTCCCGTACCCCCCGGCGGCCACGGCCCACGCCAGGACGAGGCCCACCCCCCCGAGGACCATTCCCGCCACGGCCCCCCGGAGGACAGCCAGGATGAACATCCTGCGGGACAGGGCCACGAGGGCGGACATCAGCCGCATCGAAGCGGAAGCTGTCGCCTCGCTCACGGCCTCGCCTCCGTCTTTTCGGCAGGATCCGCCAACCCCGACGGTCGACGGCGACGTACGCCCCATTCCACGCCGAGGAGGAGGAGGACGCCGAGCCAGAGGAGACGCGCCTGGCCAGCCCCCTCCCCCTCCTCGTCAGGATCCGGCGGGCGGACCACAGAGGGCCGCCGCCAGGCTTCCAGGTCGGCGTCCGCGAGGACCCGGGGGTCCCACGCCCACAACGGCCCCACCCCCGGAGATGCCCGGCTCGCGGCGGCCACGAGGGCCGCGGCGAGGAGGGACTCCGACGTCCCGTGGACCCCCAGCATCAAGGTCGGTGGGCCACTCGTACCCACGCCTGTGCCCACAGGGGCGGCCACCACCACCGGCTCCCCGGTGCGACGGTGGACCAGGGGAAGGAGGGAGGTCGTAGCGGGCTCGTGACCGGCGCCGGGGGCTGGATGGGCCACCGCCGCCGCCTCCAGCACGGGATCCCGGGCCACGGCCAGCGCCACATCCGCCATCCATCCGGGCGCCTCCGACCAGGGGCGTCCGTCGGGGAAGGGTCCGCCCTGGGGATCGCCCTCCGTCTCCGCTGGACGAAGGCGTACCTCCACGGGATGCTCGGCTGACGAAACCGGAAGACCGGCCCCTTCGGCCAGTCGCCCCCAGAAGATGGAGTCGAGGCTGAATTCGGGGCCGGGGCCGGGGTCGGGGTCGAGCAACGGGTCGAGCAACGGGTCAGGCAACGGGTCGGGCAACGGACCTGAGCCCAGGCGGGTCGGTGAGGTGGCGATGGATCCTCCCGCCAGGGGTTCGCGAACCCAGCGCACCCGGATTCCCTCCCCGAAGGCCTGGATGGAGACACGGGTCTCGGACGACGGATGCCGGATCACCCGATCCGGGGCAGATATCGAGTCCACGGCAATGGCCTCGAGCCGGATCCCGATGCCCTCCCCCGGGAGGAGATGCATCGTTCCGTCGGAGAACGCTTCGGCTCCCGGCAGGGTTCCCACCTGGAACGTGGAGAGGACCACCACCTCCCGCCTCCCGGCAAGCCCCCCGAGGAATGCCCCGGCCCCGACCATGGCCCGCACCAGGGCGTCGCCGCCTCCATCCACCTCCACCACGTAGGTGGCGCCGGGTCGCGCGGGGCCGGCGGCCCCGTGGAACAGAGGATCGGTGCCCATCCCCCTGTCTGGATTCCCCCTGTCCGGATTCCCCCTGTCCGGATTCGCGCTGTCCGGATTCGCCCTTTCCGGACCTGCCCCGGCATCCCCTCCCGCAGCGGCCATGTCCCGGGCGCGGGCGCGGGCTTCCTCCAGGGCCGTGGCACCGTTCGGTGTGAGCCGGACCATGCCGGGACTCGCGTCCACCAGGATCACCCGGGTGAGCGGCGCCGCGGCTCCCGAGGAGAGAGCCGGGGATCCGGCAGGAAGATGGGGACGGGCGAAGGCCGCCACGGCCAGGAGTAGAACAAGGAGGCGAAGAAGGAGAAGGAAGGGATCCCGAAGCCTTGTTCTCCGGACCGCCGCAGGGGGAGTCGCCTCGAGGAATCGAAGGGTGGGGAGCCTCCGAAAGGGAGCCCTGTCCCGTGCGAGAAGGTGAACGAGCACCGGGAGAACCAGGGTCCCGAGGCCCAGCCACGCCCAGGGTGCCATCCAGGTCATGGCGTTACCGGGCGCGGGTGAGAAGGTAGCGCCGCAGGGCCGGACCGGGTGCCTCCGAGGTGGAGAGGCGCAGGTGATCGATCCCATCGCGGAGCGCAGCTCGGCGGAGCCGATCGTGGAAGGCCCGGATCCTTGCCCGGACGGCATCGGCGGAGGCTCCCGCATGGGTCAGGAGTCTGGCCCCGGTCTCCGCATCCTCGAATTCCATCTCCCCGTCGAAGGGGAAATCGAGCTCCTCCTCCGAGGTTAGCTGGAGCATGGCCACGTCGTGCCCCCTTCGAGCGGCTCGACGCAGGGAGGACTGAAGCGCGGCTTCGTCATCGTAGAAGTCCGAGATGGCCACCACCATGCCCCGTCGACGAAGAAGCGAGGCCGCCTGGTCCATGGCCTCCGCCGGCGGCCAGGCGCCTCGGGGTTCCAGTCGCTCCAGCTCGGCCAGGAGTCGTCGGAGGTGAGGGCGCCCTGAGCGGGGAGGCAGGTGGAGGGGGCGGGACCCGGTCCAGGTCAGGAGTCCCACGGCCTCTCCCCGGGAGATGGCGAGCCAGGCCAGGGCGGCAGCGAGAAGGATGCCGTAGCGGAGCCGGGACACGACGAACCCAGTCCCGCCCTCTCCCTCTCCCTCCCGGGCCCATGCCGGCGCCGGCGCAGAGCCTGCCGGCTCGGGAAACCCCATGGATGCGCTGGTATCAAGCACCAGCAGGAGGCCCACCTGGGTGGATTCCCTGTACTGACGCGTCTGAAGCCGATCCGTGCGCGCCAGCAGCTTCCAGTCCAGGTACCGGAGGCTGTCGCCCTGGACATAGGGGCGGTGCTGAACGAACTCGGTCCCGACGCCCCGGTAAAGGCTGCGGTGCCCTCCCGCCTGCATCCCCTCCACGATGAGGCGAGCCGCGAGCTCCAGGTCCCCAAGCGAAGCCAGAAGGTCCGGAGAGAGGACCCGCGAGAACGCCGTCGAGGGGGCCGCCCCGGCCATCACCGGGTCCGTCACGGGCGTACGGCGTCCAGGAGGTGCTCGATCACCCGGTCAGGAGTCACGCCCTCGGCCTGGGCATGGAAGTTCAGGAGCACCCGGTGCCGAAGCACGGGGAGGGCCACGGCCGTCACATCGTCGGGTGCCGGCACCTTGCGCCCCTCCAGCAGCGCCCTCGCCTTGGCCCCCAGAAGGAGGGACTGCCCCGCCCGGGGTCCCGCCCCCCACTCGATCCACCGGCGGGCGTCAGGGGGCGCCGAGGGATCCCCTGGCCGCGTCGCCCGAACAAGGCGGAGGGCATAGTCCACGACGTTGCTGGCCGCCGGAAGAGCCCGGACCAGTGCCCGCGCGGCTTCCAGCTCCGCTCCCGAAGCCACCGGGCTGACCGTGGGCGCCTCCACGGAGGTGGTCTCGGCAAGAATCCGGCGCTCATCGTCGAGGGCCGGATAGTCCATGACGATGTTCATCATGAACCGGTCCAGCTGCGCCTCCGGGAGGGGATGGGTTCCCTCCTGCTCGATGGGATTCTCCGTCGCCAGCACAAAGAGGGGCCGTTCCAGTTCATGCCGCACCCCTCCCACCGTAACCTGAAACTCCTGCATGGCCTCCAGGAGGGCGGCCTGGGTGCGAGGCGGCGTCCGGTTGATCTCGTCGGCCAGGATGATGTTGGCGAAGATGGGACCCGGGATGAAGCGAACGCTGCGCCTCCCGGTGGCCGGATCCTCCTCGATGACCTCGGTGCCCACGATGTCGGAGGGCATGAGATCAGGGGTGAACTGGATGCGTCCGAAGCGCAGACTCACGGCGTCCGCCAGCGTCCGGATAAGGAGCGTCTTGGCGAGTCCGGGGACCCCGCGCAGAAGTCCATGCCCTCCCGCCAGCAGGCAGAGGAGGACTTCCCTCCGCGCCTGTCTCTGGCCGATGATCACGCGGCCAACCTCCGCATCCAGCCGCTCGGCCAGGGCCGCGGCCTCCTGGAAGTCCAGGACGGACGAGGATGCCCTGGGCGCGGACAAGGGTGCCTCGGGGGCGGACGCCGGAGGTTCGGGGGGAGGAATCATGGGGCCCAACGTATGCCCCTCCGGGGGGAGGGACCAGCCCTTGCTCTGGCCCGACTCACCCCATCCGGCGAATCGGACCCCGCGAGCCTCCCTTGACGATCCAGCGCTGGGCGAAGCCCTCCCCTCGGGCGCGAGCAATAGGGCCGGTGGCATTCCGGGAGTCGACAAGGATCCGCGCCTTGTCGAAGATCCGCTCCAGGTCGAACTCGGCGTGGTCCGTCACCAGGAGCACCGCGTCCGATTCCTCAAGGATCCGGTCGGTGAGCTCCACACCCTTCCAGACTCTCCCTTCCTCCTCGAAGGCGGGAACGTGGGGGTCATGATAGACCACCTCCGCACCATCCAGCTCCAGCTCCTTCAGGATTTCGATGGCAGGGGACTCGCGGACGTCGTCGATGTCGGGCTTGTAGGCCACACCCAGCACCAGGATCTTCGCGCCGTTCACGGCCTTCCGCTCCTGGTTCAGCGCCTCCCGGACCTTCCCCACCACGAAGTGAGGCATCTCCGCGTTGACCTCGCTGGCCAGTTCGATGAACCGCGTCCGGTAGTCCAGCGTCCGCATCTTCCAGGACAGGTAGTGGGGATCCACCGGGATGCAGTGCCCACCCAGACCGGGACCGGGAGTGAACTTCATGAACCCGAAGGGCTTGGTGGCGGCCGCCTCGATGACCTCCCACACGTCCACCCCCAGGCGGTCGGCGATCTGCGCCGTCTCGTTGACGAGCCCGATGTTCACCGCCCGGAACGTGTTCTCCAGGATCTTGACCAGTTCCGAGGCCTCCGGAGAGGACACGGGAACCATGGTGTCGATGAATCGGCGGTAGACCTTCATTCCCTCTTCGAGACAGCGCGGCGTGATCCCCCCGATGACCTTCGGGGTGTTCCGGGTCTGCCACGTAGGGTTCCCGGGGTCCACGCGCTCCGGAGAGAAGCAGAGGAAGAAGTCTCGTCCCACCTCCAGCCCCCGGGCCTCGAAGAGAGGGAGAAGCACGTCCCGGGTCGTGCCTGGATAGGTGGTGGACTCGAGGACGACCAACTGTCCGGGGCGCAGGGTTCGGGCGACGGCCTCTCCCGCGCGAAGGATGTAGGAGATGTCCGGGTCCCGGGTCTTTCCGAGAGGCGTGGGCACGCAGATCGAGATGGCGTCGCACTCCGCAAGCCTCGACATGTCGCTGGTGGCCTCCAGCTTCCCGGCCTCGCAGAGGGCGACCACGTCCCCGGAGGGAACGTCACCAATGTGGCTGTGGCCGGCGTTGACCCCATCGACCACCGCTTGATTGACGTCGAATCCCAGGGTCCGGATGCCTACCTTGCCCACTTCCACGGCAAGGGGAAGGCCCACGTATCCAAGTCCGAGTATGCCAAACACCAGTTCCTGCGTCCCCTCGGCGGGGGACGTCTGCGGGGCGGGATGCGCCATCTTGATTCCGAAGGAGGAAAGAGAGGTGAAGAAGTGAACGATGGATCCATCACGATCGGAAGCGCAAGAATCAGACCCGTTTTCCAACCCTTGCCCCCTTGGGAGGCCGATCTATCCCTCGTCCGGGAGAAGGGCTTCCACCGCCTCGAGGACGCCGGCCAATGTATGAGGATCCGCCACGACCGGGTGGGGGAGACCGGCGCTCCGGGCGGCGTCCTGCGTGGCCGGGCCAATGGCTACGAGGGCCACGCCTGCTGGCCAACCACCCGTGGACCGGGTCAGGGACCTCCCGAGAACCCGCGCCTGGGAACCCGCCGTGAGGATCACCACGTCCAGTTCCCCGCGGCGAGCCGCGGCGAGAAGCGCGTCGCCGGCCTCGGGATCCTCGACGGCACGGTAGGCCTCGACCAGGGTCACGCGGGCACCGGCCTCTGCGAAGGTCTCGGGAAGAATGTCCCTCCCTTCCGCGGCCCGAGGGAAGAGGATCCGTGTGCCATCGAGGGTTCCCCACGCGGGGGCGGCCTCCAGGAGACCTTCTGCCACGAAGCGGTCGGGGATGCGGTCGGGGGCAAGGCCTGCCGCGACCGCCGCGGCCCCGGTGGCCGTTCCCACCACCCAGACCCGAAGGCCCTCAGGTCGAGTCCAGCTCGCACCGGCGTTCGCCTCGTCCAGGGCTTGCACCAGGGGCGGAAGAGCCCGGGCCGACGTAAGGAGGAGAACGTCGTAGTCCCCGGCCAGCAGCCCACGGGCGCCACGGGCCAGAGGGCGGGAATCCGCGGGAGGATCTATCCGAGTGAGCGGGAAGGCGAGCGGGACATGCCCCGCGTCCAGGAGGAGCTCGGCCAGCCGATCCCCCCTGACCTCCCCCTCTCCGCCCCCTGGGCCCGACGCCTTCCCCCCGGGAGACGCCGGGATCGGCCGTGCCAACCCGACACGCAAACGCCGAACCCCCCCGGCGCCGGAGGCGTCGGGGGGGTTCGGCGAGGAGCCGGATACGGAGTGCTCCATGGCTCCCGCGCCTTCGGCCGGAACTCCCGTCAGACCCCTGCTCCCTGCGACCGGGTCGCGGGGGCCTTGGTGATCTTGCCGGCCGAGATGCACGAGGTGCACACGCGGATCCGAACGGGCTGGCCTTCGGGACCCATCACTCGGACCGTCTGAAGGTTCGGAAGCCAGCGACGCTTCGTCTTGTTGTTGGCGTGGCTGACGTTGTTCCCCGTCGAAGGGCCCTTGCCACACACTGCGCAGATTCGTGCCATCGTCAACTATTCCCTGTGAATGAGGTAGAGCGCCGCGTTGTCGGCGCCCTGACCTCAGCGATCGTCAGCGTCGTCGTCTCCGGCGCCGCCCTCGGGGGCTGCCGCAGGCGACATGATTTCAGCCTCGAGGAACGTAACTCCGAACCCTGCGATCTCTCGCGCGGTTGGATCCGTAATCACCCCCTCGGCCTCCCAGGCATCGAGCACCTCGGGGGACATGGTCCGCACGGTCCCGACGACGTTGAACCGGTCACCGGAGCCAACCGTCGGGTTGTCTACCGAAGGCATGATCCGCACCACGTAAGGCGTGCCCTCGGGGAGCGAGGTCAGAAAAGCCATGGGACCGATGGAGGTCGCGACCTCAAGGCCTTCCAGACGCACCCGGGAGCCGTCCATCTCGGCGGCCCGCTGCTCGAAGACCGCAAGCGCGATCGCGGGGGTATCGTCGGCCATCTCCGCCGAATCCTCCTGAGCGATGGCAAACTGCGTCGGCTCCGTGAAGACCGAGAGCCACCAGACGAACCCCGCGATGGAAAATGCCGCGAGGATCATGAGAGGAAGGCGAAGCTTTTCGCTGGTCTGCTGGGCCATGAGCTCTGGTTCTCCTGGGTTGTCAGGCTTCGGATCGCTCAACGAGTTCGATCAGGGCCATCTCCGCGGCATCCCCCTTCCGGGTCCCCACCTTGAGGATACGGGTGTACCCTCCGGGGCGCCCCTCGAAGCGGGGGGCGATGTCGTCGAAGAGCTTGCCCAGCACCTCGCGATCCTGGACGGAACGAGCCGCCATCCGCCGGGAGTGGAGATCGCCCCGCCGGGCGAGCGTGATGAGACGCTCCGCGTAGGGGCGAAGCTCCTTGGCCTTGGCCGTTGTGGTCTCGATCCGCTCGTGGCGGAACAGGCTGGTCGCCATGTTCCGCAGCGTAGCCTTGCGGTGGCTGGCCGTGCGGGAAAGAGCCCTTCCCTTCTTGCGATGCCGCATGATGGTTTGTTCCTGATTCGAGCTACCGATATATCAGCCGAGAGCGAGCTTGTCTACTCTTCGGCGGAATCCGTGGTCCCTGCGCCGGCTTCCTCTTCCATGAAGAAGAGGGCACCGTCTTCACCTTCGCGAATCTGCATGCCGAACCGAAGCTGGTGCTCCGCCAGGAAGTCCTGGATCTCCTTCAGCGACTTCTTGCCGAAGTTCTCGATGTTCAGCATTTCGTCTTCCGACTTCCGAATCAAATCTCCGAGGGTCCGGATGTTCTCTTTCTGCAGAGAGTTCCGGGACCGGACCGAAAGCTCGGCCAGATCCTCGATCGGACGCTCAAAGAGATCCTTCATCTGATCCGGAACTGCCACGCTCCCCTCGGGTGCCGCCTTTGGCGCTCCACCGATCTGGAAATGGAGAAGGTAGTCCATGTGCCGCTTCACCAGCTCGGCCGCCGTGGCCAGTGCATCGGCCGGCGAGACGGAGCCGTCGGTCTCCACATCCAGCGTGAGCCGATCGAAGTCGGTCCTCTGACCAACGCGGGTCTCCCGAACCTCGAAATTCGCGCGTCGAACCGGATTGTAGATGGCGTCAATCCGGACGAGGTCAACCGGAGACCCCTTTTCCAGGGGATGCTGGTCCGCCAGGTCCACCCCCCTCCCCTTCTTGATTCGGAGTTCCAGGTGGAAATCCCGGTCCTCCTGGAGGGTGAGGATGTGGTGATCGCTGTCGAGGAGAAGGACACCGGCCTTGGCCTTGACCATGCCCGCCGTCACCGGCCCGGCTGACTTCGCCGAGATCTCCACCGTGGCCTCGTTCACATCGTCATCGAGCACCACAACCAGGCTCTTCAGATTCTGAATGACCTGGTGCACATCTTCCACCACTCCCTCCACGGTCTGGTGCTCGTGCACCACGCCGTTGATCCGGAAGGCCCATACCGCCGACCCTCGGAGCGAGGACAGCAACACGCGACGTACCGAGTTGCCCAGCGTATGCCCGAAACCCCGCTCAAGGGGTTCGATGACGAAACGGCCAATTCGCCGCGCGTCCGCAGTGTGCTCCGTGTCCACCTTCTCAGGCAGCACGAGTCCGGTCAGATCAATCTCCACCTGTTTCCTCCCATGCCCGGCGCAGAACGGCGGACCACCCAGGTCCACCATCCGCGGTATTGGAGCTGATTACTTCGAGTACAGCTCGACGATGAGCTGTTCCTGGATGTCGGCCGAAATGTCATCCCGCGTCGGATCCCGAACCACACGGGCAACACGGTTCTTCTCGTCCAGCGTGAGCCACTCCACAAGCTGGGGACGGGTCCGCGCAGCAAGGGAGGCTTCCACCGGCGCGATCTCCCTGGACGACGCCTTGAGGGAGATCTCGTGCCCAGGCCGCACCCGAAACGAGGGAATGTCGACCAACTCCCCGTTTACCTGAACATGTCTGTGGCGCACGAGCTGCCGCGCCGCGCTCCGGCTGGGGGCAAGCCCCAGGCGGAAGATGACATTGTCCAGCCGGGTCTCGAGACCGACGAGAAGGTTGGCACCGGTAACGCCTTCACGCTTCGCCGCTGCCTCGAAAAGGTTGCGGAACTGGCCTTCGATGAGGCCGTAAATCCGCTTTACCTTCTGCTTCTCGCGAAGCTGAAGGGCGTAGTCGGACTGCTTGCGACGCCGCGCCTGTGCGGGACCATGCTGCCCCGGGGGATAGCTCCGTCGATCGACGGGGCACTTCTCGGTGTAGCACTTCGAGCCCTTGAGGAAGAGCTTCGTCCCCTCTCGGCGGCAGAGCTTGCAGACCGGTCCGGTGTATCGAGCCATCGAAAGAAACCTGTCCTGACCACGAGGTCCGTTGAAACGCGAGGACGGAGACGGGTGACTGCCCGCCTCCGGCGCCCCGGAGTGCAGCGTCTTGCTAGGAGAAGACGCGTGGGTTGGTTAGAAGCTGGCGGATCAGACCCGACGCTTCTTGGGTGGGCGACACCCGTTGTGGGGGAGCGGCGTCACGTCCTGGATCGACTTGACCGCCAGCCCCGACGCAGCCAGCGCCTGAATGGCCGATTCACGACCGGAGCCCGGGCCCTGGACACGAACGTCCACCCGGCGGACACCCATGCTGAAGGCGTCCCGGCCCGCGATCTCCGCCGCCATGGTGGCGGCGAAGGGGGTAGACTTCTTGGATCCCTTGAAGCCGGCCTTTCCTGCGCTCGACCAGGTGATCACGTCCCCCTTGGAATCGGCGATGGTCACGATGGTGTTGTTGAACGACGCCTGGATGTGCGCCACACCATCGGACTCGACCACTTTCTTGCTTCGACGCGGCTTGGCCGCCTGCTTCTTGTTCGCCACGAATATCTTCCTTCCTCTGATTGCTTACTTCCGCGGCGGCTTCTTCTTGCCGGCGATGGACTTGGCCTTACCCTTCCGGGTCCGCGCGTTGGTGTGCGTCCGCTGACCCCGTACCGGAAGCCCACGCCGATGGCGGAGACCCCTGTAGCATCCGATATCCATGAGACGCTTGATGTTCATGGATACCTCCGTACGGAGCGCCCCTTCCACCTTGAAGTTCTGCTCGATCTCACGGCGAAGACGACTCACGTCCTCTTCGCTGAGATCATAGGTCCGTACCTCTTCCCGGATGCCCGTGGCCTCGAGAAGCTTTCTGGCCCGCGACTCTCCTACTCCGTAGATGTACTGGAGGGCGATCACGATGCGCTTGTTCCGGGGGAGATCGACTCCCGCAATTCTTGCCATGAGTCTCTTACCCCTGACGCTGCTTGTGGCGGGGATTCCGCTTGCAAATGATTCGCACCACACCGCGACGGCGGATCACCTTGCAGTGTTCGCAAATCGGCTTGACACTACTTCTCACCTTCATGGAGACCTCACCGTCCGTACGTTGCAGAGCTTGGAAGTATAACTTCTTCAGGAACCCATCTCAAGGGCTGGCGTCATTCTCTCCCGAGGGGCCGTGAGGACCCTCGGCCCGGCATCGGTAACCGCCACGGTGTGCTCGAAATGGGCGGAGAGAGAACCATCGGCGGTGGCCAAGGTCCAGCCATCCTCCAATGTTCGAATCCGCCAGGTGCCCACCGCAACCATTGGTTCAATGGCCAGAACCATTCCGGCCCGCAGGAGAGGCCCTTCTCCCGCCGTACCTCGATTCGGGACCTGGGGGTCCTCATGGAGCTCACGACCAATCCCATGCCCCACGAGGTCCCGGATGATGTGGAACCCCGAGCCTCTTACAGCCGCCTCAACGGCGGCGCCAACGTCGCCCACGTGCTTCCCTGGCACCGTGGCCTCTACCGCTGCAGCCAGTGCAAGCTTCGTCACGGCCATGAGCTCGCCAGCCTCGTCACTCACCTCGCCCACAGCAAAGGTCCGGGCCGAATCACCGCACCAGCCCCGGCGACGCACCCCCACATCCACGGAGATGATGTCGCCTTCCGCCAACCTCCGCGCGTCGGAGGGGATGCCATGCACCACCTCTGAATTGATGGAGGTGCACAGCGAGCCGGGAAACCCGTACTGTCCCTTGAAGAGGGGCACCGCTCCATCGTGGGAGCGTATGAACTCCTCGGCAAACGCATCGAGGACGAGCGTGGACACACCTGGCTCCACCCGCCGCTCGACTTCCGCAAAGAGATCGTGGATGATGGCACCCGCCTCCGCCATTTCCTCGATCTCAGCGAGACTCTTCAGTTCGATCACCGTGACCCCGCCGTGAGGTCCAGTTGCCGCGCAAGCTCCTGGCGTACGGCTTGCTGCACGTCGGCCATGGGCCGGTCACCCTCGATCCGCATCACGCGGGTAGGAGCCGCATCATAATAGGAAATCAGCGGCGCCGTCTGCTCCTCATACACGGCCAGGCGGCGTTCGACCGTCTCCGGTTCGTCGTCGGCCCGGTGGACCAGGGTGGACCCCGTCACATCGCAGATCCCCTCGTCCGCAGGTGGGTCGAAATAGATGTTGTAGACCCGTCCTTCAGGAGAGGAGCGACGACCGCTGATGCGCTTGAAAAGAACGTCCGACGGAGCTTCGAACAGTAGCACCCCGTCGACCTTCCGGGAAAGCTCCGGAAGCATGGCGTCGAGGGCGACCGCCTGCGGAACGGTCCGCGGGAAGCCGTCGAAGAGAACGCCGGTATCTGCACCCAGTCCGGCAAGGTGCTCCTTGACGAGGGCCACGATGAGGCCGTCCGGGACCAGATCTCCCGCGTCCATGTACTCTTGAGCCTTCCGACCCAGTTCCGTTCCCTCGCGACGGGCAGCCCGGAGGAGGTCACCGGTGGCGATCCGCACCCAGCCCAGCTCATCGACAAGGCGGGCGCCCTGTGTTCCCTTCCCGACCCCGGGAGGTCCCAGGAGAATTACCACCATCGAATCGCCCCTTACATGTAGTTCTGACGCCCGCGGACCTTCACGCGTCCCTTCTTCATGAAGCCGTCGTAATGGCGAAGAAGAAGGTGCTGCTGCGCCCGCTGGACGGTGTCCAGACCCACACCCACAACGATCAGGAGGCCCGTGCCACCAAAGAAGAAGGTCTGGATGTTGAAGAGGTCGAAGATCCAGAACGGAAGGATCGCGATGACCGCAAGATAGATGGCCCCGGGAAGCGTAACCCGAGTGAGGATCCGATCAATGTACTCCGCCGTGCGGCTCCCGGGCTTCACGCCGGGGATGAATGCGCCCTGCTTCTTCAGGTTTTCCGCCAGGTCCACCGGATTGAAGATGATGGCCGTGTAGAAGTAGGTGAAGAAGATCGTCAGGATCCCATATGTGGCGTAGTACAGCCAGTTCCCTGGCTGGAACATGTCCGAGATGTCGGCGATCAGGCCGGAGCTGGTAAAGGCCGCCAGGGTTCCCGGAACAATGATGAATGACTGGGCGAAGATGATGGGCATCACCCCAGCCGCGTTGACGCGGATGGGAATGAAGCTCTTCTGGCCTTCCTGGATGCGCCCGCGACCGACAACTTTTCGCGGGATCTGCACCGGGACCTGCCGCGCCGCCATGGTCATGGAGGTCACACCGGCCGTCACACCGATCACCACGGCGAGGAGCGCCACCATGGCGACGAGGCCGATCTCGCCCACCATGAGCGCCTCCCATGTCCGCGCCACGGCAGCCGGGAATCCCTCGATGATGGAGAAGAAGATCAGCAGGGACATCCCATTCCCGACCCCGTGCTCGGTGATCTGCTCCCCCAGCCACATGATGAAGATGGCACCGACCGTCAGAGTAAGAACGGTCGTGAAGGTGAAGAGGAGCCCCGGCGCCACGACGGCGCCCTCGATGGAGCCCACGAAGACCGAGTACCCGTACGCCTGCGCGATGGACAGAACCACGGTCGTGTAGCGCGTCCACTGCGTCAGCTTCTTGCGCCCCTCTTCCCCCTCCTTCTGCAGTTTCTCCACGGTCGGGAAGACCGCCGCGAGAAGCTGAAACATGATCGAGGCGGAGATGTAGGGCATGATCCCCAGGGCGAAGATCGTCGCCCTGGACAAGCCTCCCCCCACGAACATGTCATAGATCCCGAAGAGGGTACCTTCCAGCGCGCCGAATTGAGCCTGGAGCGCAGGAAGATTGATCCCGGGAGCGGTGATGTGGGCACCCACCCGGTAGATCAGGAGGATCATCAGGGTGAAGAGGATCCGGTCCTTCAGTTCCGGAAACCGGAACAGGTTCGGAATCGGGTTCGACATGCTTCTCGGTTCCCGTCGACTCAGGCGTCGGTGTCGGAGCCGATCACGGTGGCAGAACCACCCGCGGCCTCGATCTTCTCCCTGGCACTGGCGCTGAACGCATGGGCGTGCACGTGCACGCTGCGGCTCAGCTCACCGGTGGCCAGGATCTTCAGGAGCACGCTTCCGGACCCAATGAGACCCTGGGAACGAAGAACGTCGGGGGTGACGTGGGTATCCTCCAGTTCCTGGAGCGTCCGCACGTTGATCACCTGGTACTCGACCCGGTTGAGGGGCGTGAAGCCTCCCTTGGGGATCCGCCGCTGGAGCGGCATCTGCCCGCCTTCGAATCCAGCAGGAATCGAAGCCCCGGACCGGGCTTTCTGGCCCTTTTGTCCCCGCCCGGAAGTCTTGCCGGTTCCGGAGCCCGGACCTCGGCCCACGCGCTTCCTCTTCCGATGGGAGCCTGGGTTAGGTCGGAGTGTGTGAAGTTCAGTCATTTCCTGTTCACTCCTCGACTTCGGAGACGTCCACCAGATGGCGCACCTGGTAGAGCATGCCACGGATGGTCGGCGTCTCGGTATGGTATCGGGTCTGCTGGTGCTTCGTGAAACCCAGGGCCCGCATCGTGCGACGATGGATCTCGGGGCGACCACTGAGGCTGCGCACCTGGGTCACCGCGATCTTCCGGTACGATTCAGACATGGCTGGCCTCCAGTTCTTCGACCGAAATCCCTCGCTCCCGGGCCGCCTGGGCCGGGGTGACCAGGCCCTCGATGGCATTCATCGTGGCGCGGACGACATTGATGGGATTGTTGCTTCCCAGGCTCTTGGTCAGCACATCCTTGACGCCAGCTGCCTCAAGAATGGCACGGACAGGGCCACCGGCGATCACGCCGGTACCGGGAGCCGCGGGGCGCATGAACACGCGACCGGCACCCCACTGCCCGATGATCTCGTGAGGGATGGTGGACCCGTGCATCAGCGGGACATCGATCATGTCAATCTTCGCCCGCTCCATGGCCTTCCGGATGGCTTCAGCCACCTCGTTGGCCTTGGCGTAGGCGACACCAACCCGACCCTGCTGGTCTCCCACAGCCACGAGGGCGGTGAAGGAGAACCGGCGACCGCCCTTCACGACCTTGGCCACCCGGTTGATGTGAATCACGTTCTCGACGAACTCGGATTCACGCGCTCTGGACTGCTTCTTCTCTCTGGCCATCAGAACCTCAGTCCTCCCTCACGGGCGCCATCGGCGAAGGCCTTCACCCGGCCGTGGTACTTGTAACCGCCGCGGTCGAACACCACGGACTCGATGCCTGCCTCCCGGGCCCGCTGGCCCAGAAGCTTCCCAGCGGCGAAGGCGTGTTCCACCTTGCGGCTCTTTCCCTCCCCCTCGAAGCCGCGGAGTTCCGCGGTCAGCGTGGACATCCCGGCGAGGGTAAGCCCCGCATCGTCGTCCACGACCTGGCCCTCGATGTTCCGGTTGGACCGGAACACCACAAGCCGGGGGCGCTCCGCGGATCCATGGACCTTGTTCCGCACCCGAAAGTGACGGCGGGTCCGCTGGAGTCGGCGGCTCTTCCTGATCTCTGAAAGCTTCAGCCTGCTCACGTGATTCTCCTGTTCCCTCAGGACCCGGCGGTCTTGCCGGCCTTGCGGCGGATCTGCTCACCGGCGTACCGCACACCCTTGCCCTTGTAGGGCTCGGGCGGCCGAAAGCCGCGGATCTCGGCGGCCACCTGGCCGACGAGTTGCTTGTCTGACCCCCTGACCAGAACCTCGGTCTGCTGGGGCACGTCCAACTCGATCCCCTCGGGGGCCGGGTACTCGATGGTGTGCGAGTAGCCGAGGTGCAGCGTGATCCCCGGCCCCTTCTTCTCCGCGCGGTACCCCACCCCCACGATCTCGAGCTTCCGCTCGAAGCCCGTGGTCACACCCTGCACCATGTTGGCGATCAGGGACCTTGTGAGGCCATGGAGGGCCCGATGGTTTGCTGCGTCGGAAGGTCGCTCCACCCTGAGGATGCCGTCCTCGATGGTCACCTTCATCTCCGGGTTCACCCGCAGATCCAGTGAGCCCTTCGGCCCCTTGATCGTCAGGTTCCCATCCTCCAGCCGCGTCTCCACTCCCTTGGGGAGATCGACCGGCTGCTTACCGATTCTCGACATCGCTCGCTCGTTGTTTCAATAGAAGGAGGAACCCGGACTCACCAGACCATGGCGAGGACTTCGCCACCCACGCCGACCTGTCGGGCACCGCGGTCCGACAGGACCCCCCGAGAGGTGGAGAGAATGGCCATACCCAGGCCGTTCCGCACGCGGGGGATGTCCCCCGAGGCCACGTATCTCCGGCGCCCCGGCTTGGAAACCCTCTCCAGGTGCCGGATGACCGGCTTCCCCTCATGGTACTTCAGGTAGACGCGCAGCACTCCGTGGCGACCGTCGTCCAGGATCTTGAAATCGAAGACGTAATGGTTCTCACGCAGGAGTCGTGCGATCTCCACCTTGAGCTTGGAGACCGGCATGTCCGCCCATCGGTGACCGGCCTGGCCGGCGTTCCGGAGGCGCGTCAGCATATCCGCAATCGGATCCGTCATCATGGCTTGATGCGTCCTTTACCAGCTGGCCTTACGAACGCCGGGAATTTCCCCGCGGAGCGCCTTCTGACGGAAGCAGATTCGGCAAAGGCCGAACTTCCGAAGAAAAGCGCGCGAACGTCCGCACCGGTTGCACCGGTTGTATCCGCGCACCCCGTACTTGGGGTCGCGATTTGCCTTCTCGATGAGAGCCTTCCTCGCCATCAGTCCTGCTCCGGTCGAATCTGTGAAGCGGTCATTCCGCAGCCGCGCCGACAACCACCGGCCGCTGCTCGCCGCGGAACGGAAACCCCATGAGCCAGAGAAGCTCCAGGGCTTCGTCGTCCTTGTCCGTCGTGGTGACGATGGTGATGTCCAGGCCGTGAACCTGCTCCACGTCGTCGTAGTCGATCTCCGGGAAGATCAGCTGCTCCTTCACCCCGAGGGTGAAATTTCCGCGCCCGTCGAAGGACTTCGTCGGAACACCCCGGAAGTCCCTGATCCGCGGCATGGCCACAGAGACCAGCCGATCCAGGAACTCATACATACGATCACCCCGGAGGGTAACCGAAGCCCCCACCGGCATCCCCTCACGGAGGGAAAATCCAGCGATCGACTTCCTCGCCTTGGTCACGACGGGCTTCTGCCCCGTGATCGTGCCCAGCTCATCGAGGATGGAATCCAGGAGCTTCTGGTTCCGCCCGGCGTCTCCCGCGCCAACGTTGACCACCACCTTGGTGATCCCCGGGACCTGGTGCGGGTTCTTGAACTGGAACCGCTCCATCAGGCGGGGGCGAGCGTGATCCTTGTAGTGCTGCTTCAGTCTCGGTGCCATCGGGTTCTGCTTCCCCCCCGTCACGGACGAGGAATCGGATTTCCGGACTTGACGGCAATGCGTTCCTTCGTGCCGTCACTCTCCACCCGGATACGAACCCGGGACGCCTCGCCAGAGGTGGGATCAATGAGCATCACATTGGAGATATCAACGGGCATCTCCATGGTCACGATCCCTCCATCTGGATTCTGCTGGGAAGGCTTCTGGTGCTTCTTTCGAAGGTTCACGCCCTCCACCACCACACGGCCTTCGTCGGGCATCACCCGGGTCACGTTTCCTTCCAGGTCCCGATGATTGCCGGAGATCACGCGAACACGATCTCCCTTGACGATATGGCTGCGACGCTTTGAGCGCCGAGCCTGCTTCGCTTCCTTCTTCGTGGCCATTTCAGATCACCTCGGGAGCGAGCGAAACGATCTTCATGTAGCGCTTCTCGCGAAGCTCGCGGCCCACGGGCCCGAAGATCCGGGTTCCCTTGGGCTCCCCGTTCGGGTTGATGAGAACGGCGGCGTTGTCGTCAAAGCGGATGTACGATCCATCCTTGCGCCGCATCTCCTTGGCGGTCCGGACCACGACGGCCTTCACCACGTCGCCCTTCTTCACGCCGGCATTGGGGATGGCGTCCTTCACGGTGGCGACGATGACGTCACCAACCCGGGCGTAGCGACGCCGGGAGCCCCCCATCACGCGGATGCAGAGTGCCTTCTTCGCACCCGTATTGTCCGCAATCTTGAGTACCGATTCCTGCTGAATCATGGTCGGTCCTTCCTGGTCAGACCCGTTCGGGACGATCGACGAGCTCGAGAACGCGCCAGCGCTTGAGCTTGGACAGGGGACGTGTCTCCGTGATACGGACCACGTCTCCCACCCGGAACTGGTTCTCGGGGTCGTGCGCGTGGAACTTCTTGGTACGGGTCACGGCCTTGCCGTAGAGGGGATGGGGGAAGCGCCGTTCAACGGACACGACCACCGTCTTGTCTCCACGATCACTGACCACGACCCCCTGGCGCACCTTGCGCCGATTCCGGGACTCGCCCGGGGTCTGGACCTCTTCCATCTTCCCCTCGCTCATGCAGCACCTCCAGCAAGCTCGCGCTCACGGAGAATGGTCTTCATCCGGGCAATGTCCCGGCGGATTGTCTTCGGGAGCTGAGGGTTCTCGAGCTCCATCATGGAAGCCCGGAACCGAAGTCGGAACAGCTCCTCACGGAGTTCCCCGACCCGCTCGTGGATCTGCTCGTCGGACATGTCCCTGACGTCGTTGGCCTTTGTCATCTCGTCATCCTCCAAGCTGGCTGTCGCGAGCCACAAAACGGGTCTTGATCGGCAGCTTGGCGGCCGCGAGCTCCATGGCGCGACGTGCCACGTCCTCGGTAACCCCTTCCATCTCGAACATCATGCGGCCGGGCTTCACCACGGCCACCCAGGACTCCGGGTTCCCCTTGCCCTTCCCCATCCGGGTCTCTGCGGGCTTCCGGGTGATCGGCTTGTCCGGGAAGATTCGGATCCAGATCTTTCCGCCACGCTTGATGTGGCGGGTCATCGCCACACGGGCGGACTCGATCTGCCGGTTCGTGATCCACCCGGGTTCGATGGCCTGGAGACCGAACTGACCGAAGGACACGAGATTCCCCCGTGTGGCCTTCCCCCGCATGTTCCCCTTGAACTGCTTGCGGTGCTTGACTCGCTTTGGCGAAAGCATCGTCTTTCTTCCCGTCAGTTATCGGTGGAGTAGGTGCGGCCCCGGCGGTTCTCTACCACCTCGCCAAGAAAGACCCAGCACTTGATCCCCACCGCGCCGTACGTGGTATGAGCTTCCACGTGGGCGTAGTCGATGTCGGCCCGAAGCGTGTGCAGCGGAACCCGACCCTCGTTGTATCCTTCGGTCCGGGCGATCTCTGCTCCCCCCAGGCGGCCGGAGCACTGGATCTTGATTCCCTCCGCACCGGAACGCATGGCCGCCTGGACGGCGCGCTTCATGGCGCGTCGGAAGGAGATCCGGTTCCGGATCTGGTGGGCCACGTTTTCGGCAACCAGACGAGCGTCAATTTCCGGCCGCTTGATCTCCTCGACGTTTACGGAGACCTCACTCTTGGTTACGGTCCCCAGCTCGTCGCGGAGCTTGTCCACCTCGGAACCACGCTTGCCGATGACGACGCCAGGCCGGGCCGTGTGCACGGTCACCACGATCTTCGAAGGCTTGCGCTCGATGTCGATGGACGAGATGGCGGCGTGACTCAGCCTTGCCTCGAGGTACTTGCGGATCGTCTCGTCCTCTTTGAGGAGACGGGGAAAGTCCTTCTCGGCGTACCACCGCGACTTCCAGTCCTTGAGGATTCCGAGGCGGAACCCGATCGGATGCGTCTTCTGTCCCATGCCTCGTTACTCCTTTGTGCCGACGACGACGGTGATGTGAGCGGAACGCTTGCGCTGAGGAGCGGCGCGGCCCATGGCCGCGGCGCGGAACCGGCGCAGCGTCGGCCCCTCGTTCACCCATGCACCCCGGACCACGAGCTCATCGGCGTCCACGAATCCCCCCCCCTCCTCGGCTCGCACCTGGGCGTTCGCTACGGCGGACCGGAGCGTCTTCCCGACCGGCTCGGCGGCCGCCTTCTTGGAGAACTGAAGGAGCGCGTACGCCTCGTTCACCGAGGAACCGCGAATCTGATCCACGACGAGCCGCACCTTGCGGGGGCTCATGCGGATGTGTCTGGCTGTTGCCTTTGCTTCCATGATCTCTATCCCCACCCGGGTGGTCAGCGCTTGGACCGCTTGTCGGCCAGCTTCCCGCCGTGCCCACGAAACAGCCGTGTCGGCGAGAACTCACCCAGCTTGTGGCCCACCATGTACTCGGTGATATACACCGGGATGAACTTGTTCCCGTTGTGCACCGCCACCGTGTGCCCCACGAACTCGGGGGAGATGGTGGAGGCCCGGGACCAGGTCCGGAACACCTTCTTGTCGCCACTCGCATTCATCCGATGGATTTTTGCGAGGAGCCTCTCTTCGATGAATGGGCCCTTCTTCACGCTACGCGGCATCTGGCTTTACCTCACGCCTTGTTACTTGGTCGCCTTGCCGCGGCGACGCCCGCGGACAATGTACTTGCTGGAAGCCTTCTTCCGCTTCCGGGTCTTCACGCCCTCCGGCTTCCCCCAGGGGGAAACAGGGGGACGACCGCCTGATGTCCGGCCCTCACCACCCCCGAGAGGGTGATCCACCGGATTCATGGCCACGCCACGAACCTTGGGCCGACGTCCACTCCAGCGAGTCGCCCCGGCCTTCCCGAGAACGCGGAGCTCGTGGTCCACGTTCCCGACCTGACCCACGGTGGCGAGGCAATCCTTGCGGACGCGCCGGACCTCCGTGGAAGGGAGACGCACGGTAACGTAGTCCCCCTCCTTGGCCACAATCTGAACGCCGGATCCCGCGGAGCGGGCCATCTGCCCACCCTTTCCGGGCTTGAGTTCCACGTTGTGAACCGTGGACCCCAGGGGGATCCGACCGATGGGCAGCGCGTTGCCGATCTTGATGTCGACTTCGAGCCCCGCCACAACCTCTGCACCAACCGGAAGATCCCGGGGATGAAGAATGTAGCGCTTCTCGCCGTCGACGTAATGAATGAGGGCGATGTTGGCCGACCGATTGGGATCGTACTCGATCTCCGCCACGCGACCGGGGACGTCGAACTTGTTCCGCTTGAAATCGATCACGCGGTAGCGACGCTTGTGCCCCCCGCCCCGGCGACGCATGGTAATCCGGCCGTGGTGGTTCCGACCACCCGAGCCGTGAAGCTCTTCCGTAAGAGAGCGCTCCGGCCCCTTCCGGGTGATTTCCGTATTGGCCACCACGCTCCGGAATCGGGTTCCGGCAGTGATCGGCTTGAATTTCTTCAGCGGCATGGCTCGCTCCTCAACCCATCTCGTAGAACTCGATGGAGTCGCCCTCGGCGACCCGCACCATGGCCTTCTTCCAGGACGGACGACGCCCGACCTTTGGGGACCGGATGAACCGGCCCATGAAGGAGCGCCTCTGCTTGCCCGCATAATTCGCGGTGCGCACATCCTCGACCTTCACATCCCACGCCTTCTCCACGGCCGCGGCGATCTGCGCCTTGTTGGCCCTGGGGTGAACGACGAAGGTATAGACGTTCTGCTCCTCGGTCGCATCGGTGGCCTTCTCCGTCATGACGGGCGCCACGATGACATCGAACAGATCACGCATGGGTCGCCTCCTCGGCGCCGGCGTCAGCCGGTTCAGATTCCACGGCCACGGAGGATTCGCCACCGTGCTCCTTCTCCCACGCCTCAATGGCCGGGCGCTCGATCAGCACCGTCCCCGCGGCGAGAAGGTCGTAGCTCGACTCCTCCCCAAAGGGAATGACCTCGAGGCCAGGCACGTTCCGGGCGGAGAGAACGAGGTTCTCGTTGATCCCGTAGGTCAGGATCAGAACCTTCCCCTCCACCCCGATCTCCGAGAGGTACCCAAGCAGCTGCTTCGTACGAGCCTTCTCGAAGGCCAGAGGATCAATGAGGATCACTCGATCGGCGTCCGCACGGGCGTTGAGCGCCGATCGACGCGCCAGCCCCCGCACCTTCTTGGGAACCTTCACGCGCCAGCCGTGCGGCTGGGGCGGGAAGGCAAGGCCACCGCCGGTCCACTGAGGCGCACGGGTCGTTCCCTGACGGGCACGCCCCGTTCCCTTCTGCTTCCACGGCTTGCGACCGCCGCCGCTCACGGCGGACCGGTTCTTCCCGGAGGCGGTTCCCTGACGCTGGTTCGAGAGGTACGCCTTCACCACCTGGTGGAGAACCCCTTCATTCACGATGCCGTCGAAGAGAGATACCGGGAGCTCACGCGCCCGGCCCTTCTTGCCGTCGGCCTTGAAGTAGCGTGCCTTGGCCATGGTTATCCCCTGGCGATGAAGAGGGTGCTGTTTCGGCTGCCTGGAAGCGCGCCCTTGACGAAGAGCAGGTTCCGTTCGGCATCCACCTTCACGATCTCCAGATTCCGGACCGTAACCCGGTGCCCACCCATGCGCCCGGGGAGCTTCTTCCCCTTGATGACGCGAGAGGGGTCGGTGCCAGGGCCGAGCGAACCGGGATTCCGGGACATGGGGTGGCCGTGCGTTGCCGGTCGGCCTGCGAAGCCGTACCGCTTCACCACACCCTGAAAACCCCGTCCCTTTGATGTTCCGGTAATCTTCACCGAGTCGCCCGCGGCGAAAACGTCCACGGTAAGCTGCTGGCCGAGCTCGAAGCTCTCACCTTCACCGATCTTGAATTCGCGAAGAACCCTGGGGGCAAACTCGAGACCCGCCAGAACGGCGTGGCCAAGTTCAGCCTTGCTGGCGCGGGTCGCCTTCTGCTGGCCAAACCCGAGCTGCACGGCCTTGTAGCCGTCCCGCTCGGAGGTCTTCACCTGAATCACCGGGCAGGGACCGGCTTCCACGACCGTGACCGGAACTGCTGCTCCGGCGTCGTCGAAGATCCGGGTCATCCCGATCTTTCGCCCAATCAGTGCTGCCATTGTTCGTATCCTTGAGTCTGCGGGGCAGATTCCGCGCTACCGACCAGGTCGGTGCGGGAACCCGCCGCGGTTCAATCGACTTTGATTTCCACGTCGACGCCGGCGGGGAGGTCGAGCTTCGTGAGCGCGTCCACCGTGGCCGGGCGGGAATCGACGATGTCGATCACCCGCTTGTGCGTCCTGAGCTCGAACTGCTCGCGGCTCTTCTTGTCGACGTGCGGTGACCGGAGAACCGTCCAACGCTCCCGCTTCGTCGGGAGGGGGATGGGACCCTTG
>Ga0114946_10000144_pt1 | contig 41336 bp, 30 predicted proteins | sample WalLakDeSediment_FD_88676 | JGI IMG/M metagenome (GOLD analysis project Ga0114946, IMG submission 88676) | Lake sediment microbial communities from Walker lake, Nevada to study Microbial Dark Matter (Phase II) - Walker Lake 11/02/13 Deep Sediment | ecosystem: Environmental > Aquatic >... | reverse complement strand
CAATAATTACCACATTGGCCCCAAACAATAACTCATTCGGTGAAAAGACCCTCCCCCGCTCCAATTCATTGCCAGAAGTGATTAAATAGTTTTCGTCACTCCCCACGACCCCAATAACAGGGTTGGTTTCCAATGACCTGTACCGCACCACCGTTGACCCGGTTCCCCAATAGGATATGGACACATCGGCAGGGAAATCGAAACGTTCCTTAAACTGAACGGCATCATCATAGGTAATGCGCCTGAATACCTGTTCCTGGCTCGTTCCAAAAATACGCATCTCCCTGTTACGTATCGAAAAACTATTGGCACCCAGCCTGGCAAAATTCTCATTGATGCTCGCCTTGATCGAATCTATCGCTGTTAATATCCCCACCAAAGCCATGATGCCGATGGCAATGATAAGCACAGTCAGCGTTGCACGCAGCATATGGCTCCTTATTGACGAAAGCGAGACCTTGATGTTCTCCGTAAATACGGTAATTCCAACGAGCATAGGAAAAAATATTAAGATTTGCTACCAAACGCAAGATCTCCGGCATCACCCAGCCCCGGCACGATATATGCCCTGGCCGTCAGTTCATCATCAACAGCTCCCAGCCAAACCGTAAACCCGTCATTGAGTATATGCTTCTTCAGGTATTCCAAACCCTGGATACTGGCCAAAATAGCGACAATATGCGTGTGCCTCGGCTTCCCCTTCCTGACTAACTCCTTGTATGCAAGCACCATGGAAGAGCCTGTCGCCAGCATGATATCCCCCAGTATCAACACCTTGTTATCCAGCGCGGGGCTGGAACTGTATTCGACCTGAATGTCGAACCTCCCGTCTTTATGGTGTTTGCGGTAGGCTGAAATAAAAGCGTTCTCCGCATGGTCGAAATAATTCAACAAACCGTTGTGCAATGGCAAACCGGCCCTTAAGATGGTCGCGATAACCGGTTGAGCCCGCAAAACCCCAGCACTCGCAACACCAAGGCTGGTAATAACCTCTTGCTGTTCCCAATCCAGTGTCTTGCTGATCTCATAAGCAAAAATTTCACCCAGCCTTTCAAGGTTACGGCGAAAACGGAGACTGTCTTTCTGGATCTCAACATCCCTGACCTCAGCGATGTATTGATTGATCAGTGACTGCTTCTGACTTAAAATATGTATCATCGTAATGGCTGTTTTTTTACCCTCAATTTCAATTTTTTTCGTGGGATGGCTTGTTCAACTTTATTGAATTTTTGTACCTCCTCCGGTCGTACCGTGCTTAAAAAGAGTGTATAAGAGCAAAACTGGCTTGAAAATTAGTGGCATCCTGTTAATTATCACCCGTAAAAATACACATTCTTTTGCACCAAAACCACCATAAAACCTTGCCAGACCCGGGTCTGAAGATCCTTCAAAGTCCAGAACAAGCTCCTTGCCAGCATGTTCTCTGATAAAATAATCGATCAGCATAAACATGGCCCCGTTTGATCTGGCAGCCTCTGTCATCCCTGAAAAAAGAAAGACTGCCTTATTGTGGCTGAAAAAGAACACTGCTCCGGCACAAAAGGTATTTTCAGCCGTATACGCCGCATAGGTTTTCGCCATGCCTTTGTGCATACCTGAATAAATAAGATGCTTTAATACCAGGTAATCTTTTGCGGAAAACGACCCCAATGAACTTCCCCTGTTTTGCCTGAATGCTTCAATGATGTCTTCCGGTTGTCCATGCGGGGCAACGAAAATTCCGGATTTTTGCGCTTTCCTGAGGTTTCTTCCTGTGTTCGCGGAATAATTTTTCTGCAACCCGGGGTAGTCCTGTATAAGGTCGAGTTCGAAGGTTTTCAGCTGGTACAATTTCCTGCCGGCAGCGGGCTTGAGGGCATTGAAGGTGTTCAGGCAGATATCACCATACACAAATCTCCGAGGAATAGCTGCCATAAAGCGTTCGACTACCGCGGGTGAGAGGCTAACGGTACTGAAGACACCCAGTTGCTGCACAAAATAGGGTTGGTATACATATTCTACACCCCATTTAGTTCTCCTCGGCAACGGCATCACAGACTCATAGTCATTTTCCACAATGGCATCCCACGATGGAGAAACCATATCAAGATACCATGCGTACGCATAAAATATACCATTGATAGCCTGGCTGATGCAATCATCCCACTTATTTAAATCTATTTCCTTATGCTTCAGATACCTGATCATGGCATTAAACCATTATTGACATCATTTTGAGCATTTCTTCATACACCTTCTTCCAGCCCGCCCAGGATCCTTTTTCTGAAAACGCATCATTGTGCCATAAGCTCACGAAGGTGCCGTTCACCCCCTTCACCTCATCCATCAGTTCCCTGATGGTTTGTATGGCTTGTCCGGGTGAAAGGCCGAGGTAATCCCTTAATGTGCCGTCCATCACGGTTAGCGGAACCACCTTCAGGCTGGTTGCTGTTTCCCGCTCAAGGTCATAAAAATAAAAGGGTGTGCAGGTGCCGGACCTGAAACCGGGCCGGGAAGCATAGCCCATGGAAAAATCATGCGTGATATTGTTGGCAATCAGGGCGCGATACGTATGGGGCAACTGAAGCTTTAAAAAATGCTGTCTGCTGCATGTGACAGGCTTGTTTGACAATTCCGCCAGCCGCTTCATTTCCTTGTTTAATATCCGGGGCTTGCTGTCTGATGCAAACGATGGGTGGATGCCAATGGTGGCATGCCGGGCCATCTCTCTCACCAGTTTTTTAAATGAGGCCGATAAATAACTGATGTTCTTATCCAAAGGACCATGATCACCGCAAAGAAAGAAATAATAAGGACTACTCCGGTATTTCGCATGCAGCATCATTTGATCGCCGTATGTATCGTAAGGATCAGGGGTTTTGCCGCTCAGCACCCCGACCCTTTCAGATAACCTGCCAAAATCTCCGGTGAGCAATGACCTGGCTGCGCCATACATGGTTCGTATCAACCCGCGGCCTTTATAGGCAAACGCTATGTCTATGTCGATGGTTGGGATGAAACGGAATGTCCTTTCGGGGAAGATAAGCCCTGGAAACCTTTCAGATAGTAGCTTTTTCAGATGCCATGCATAAATATCAACCACCGGCCTGTGCAGGAAACCATTTTTAAAGGCCAGGCTTTCTGATGCCTCAAACCTGCCAAACCGGTCCTTTACGTGGGGCAGGTATTCTTCATAGCGGCTTACCAGGAAGAAAGCGGCCGAAAAAAGATCATACCCGGCATGACATTGCCCTTCAGTATCGGGGAACAGCACCTGACAACCCGCCCTCTCTGAAACAGGGGGCACGGAATGCCTGATACCGGTCTCAAAAAGCAACCCGTCGGCGCGTATAAACACTTCCTTTCCGGTAAGCGGTTCGCTGCCGTAACAGACCTTCGCCCCCTGGCATTCCCTGAAGGCATCTGCATTGTCAGTATATTCCCATTCCATCCCGAGCAGGGTGTTGAACAGCAGATTGAAGGAATAGGTGAGGCGCTGACTGTTTCTCTTGCAGAATATCAGAATCATCCTGTTTTTACCTTTTTGAACAAAGGTAAAGGTAAGCGTTTTCCTTGAATTACAGCGAAAACAATGCCTGTTTAGAGCAAACCTTCATCGGCATAGCTGAAGTATTTCTCCCCTGCTACAATGATGTGGTCTAAAATGGGCAACTCGAGGAATTTTCCGGATTCCTGGCATTTTTTTGTAACCATATTATCATTGGCGCTGGGTTTTACAAGGCCTGAGGGATGATTGTGACAAAGAATGATGGCCGAAGCATTGTCTTCGAGCGCCATTTTAAAGATTTTCTTTGGGTCAGCTACTGTTCCGGCCACGCTGCCTTCGCTGATGCATATGCTGCGTTTGACCAGATTACCCCTGTTCAGGGTAATGATCCAGAACTCTTCGTAAGCAAGGTCTCCGATAACTGGCTGTATGATCTCAAAGGCATCGCGGCTGGAAGTGATGCTGCGTCTTCTGAGGCCTTCGCCCAGCCTCCTCCGCCTGCCAAGCTCCAGTGCTGCGATGATATTTATTGCCTTCGCATTGCCTACCCCCTTAAACCGGACCAGCTCATTCACCTCCATTTTTGACAGTTCAGCCAGGTTGTTGGAAACACTGCCAAGTATCCTTTTTGAGAGCTCCACGGCAGATTCATTGACCGAGCCGGAACCAATAATGATGGCAAGCAACTCGGCATCCGTCAGGGCCTTGCGGCTCTTCAGCATGAGTTTTTCGCGCGGACGGTCATCGACGGCCCAGTTTTTTATGCCCTTCAAGGGCTGGTAATGGTGGTCTGGAATGGGATCGCTCATCGCCTGCAATATTCAACAGAGCGAATATCAGAAATTATAGCAATAAAAAAAAGACCTTTTCTCGCGAAAGGTCTTCGTTGGTAGCCCGTAGGGGATTCGAACCCCTGTTACAAGGATGAAAACCTTGCGTCCTAACCCCTAGACGAACGGGCCATCAGGCTCATCAGGTTAATGCAGGGATGTGTTACGGGATATTCTACTGAAGATGATTAACGTGCTTCATCAAACTAGACTTCAGGTTCGATGCCTTGTTTTTATGAATCACAGAACGCTTTGCAAGTTTGTCGACCAGAGAAATTACCTGGGGAAGCGACTCAAGGGCGACTTCCTTTTCTTTGGTCGCACGCAACTTCCTGACCGCACTTCTGGCGGTCTTGGCGTAATACCTGTTTCTCAGCCTCTTTGCATTGTTTGACCGAATTCTTTTCTTCGCTGATTTGTGATGTGCCATGATCAATTTATAATTTGATGCTTTCTGTTTCGTAGCCCGTAGGGGATTCGAACCCCTGTTACAAGGATGAAAACCTTGCGTCCTAACCCCTAGACGAACGGGCCGTTTATTCCCAAAAAGGAGTGCAAAGATAAAATATTTTTTTAACACCAGCAAAAAGAACCATAACTGACTAAATAATATTTTTAGACGCCTGCATATTTTTATTGTAAAGCTTTGTGCGACAGGTATAACGTAAAAAACCCGAAGAAGACAAAGAATCCGACAATAATATCCAAAGAAAAAAAAATTTTTACTGTAACTGCTGAACAAAATAAAAAAAATCATTATTTTGCAACAAATTTCAATGCAGCAAGTGCAACTGCATAAAAGGGTGTTATCAGCAAGGCAGGCAGAGTTCCCCGTGCGCATCTTTATTTGAACAAAATATTCAAATGAATACACATTTTTAGTATATTTGCTGCTTGGAACAAAAAACTATAAAAAAACAAATAGTCAAAATCAGGATTAACCAACACAAAGAAGAGAAAACTATGAAAAATTTCAACTTTAAGATTTTTGCTGTGATGTTCATTGCAGCTTTATTCGTCAGCAGTTGCGGCTATCAGAAAATGGTCAACAACTATGATAGCAGTATACGTTACACCCCTGAGGTCAACCCCCTTGAGAATCATGGCGGAAAGGTTGCGGCCAGGGTAAAGGGTGACATTCCGACCGGTTACTTTCATCGCAAGGCGGTACTTGAGTTGACACCTGTTCTGAAGCATGAAGGTGGTGAAGAAGTTTTCCCGACCTTAACCCTGCGTGGTTCAAAAACCACTACGCAAGGCACCATGGTTAATCGTGACCGCGCTTCCAGTTTCAACCTCAACAATGTTGCAGATTTTCAACCTGAGATGCTTGCATCCGAGCTCTTTGTCCGCGCCAGGATATACCGTGAGGGCAAAGAGTCAAATGCCACACAACTTGCCGAAAGAAAAGTTGCCGACGGGGTGATCAACACCTCGCAGATGGTCATGCATGACCAGGTTCCTACCCTGGCCCCCCACGGTTATGAAAAGGAAACCATCGTCACCAAAACGGCCAATGTATATTTTGCCTACATGCTGCACAACCTGAACATGCGCCTGCCCCTGAACCGCGATGCCGCCGCCCAGGCTGCCCTTCAGGAGCTGGAAGACTTTATCAAACAAGAATGGGCAATAAAAGCCATCGAAGTCAATGCATGGGCCTCCCCCGAAGGCGAAGTGGCCTTCAATGAGAAGCTGTCAGAACGTCGTTCTTCTACCGGTGAGGCTTTTGTAAACGATATGTTCAGGCGCATGGAGAGAGCCGACAGCAAAACATACGCCAGGCCAGCGCTCACCGTTCAGGCCAAAGGCGAAGACTTTGAAGGCTTCATGACCAAGCTGAATGCATCGAATCTCCCCGACAAGCAAGCCATCGCAAACGTGATCAACAGTCAGGTCGCACCCGCTGAGCGCGAAAGAAGAATCAAAGACATGACCGTTATCTATGGTGAAATAGAGAAAATCCTCGAACCGCTGCGTCGCGCTGAAATAGTTGTTCACTGCTATGAGCCCAAGAAAACCGATGAAGAAATGATGGCGCTTGCGGTCAGTGACCCCTCCAAGCTCGATCAAAAAGAACTGCTTTACGCCGCCACTTTGATTGACAATGCCGACACCAGGCTTGCCATCTACAATTCGGCAAAAAGATTGTTCCCCAATAGCTACCAGGGATACAACAACGCTGCTTTTGTGTTGATCCAGAAAGGTGAGAATGAAGCGGCTGCCCGCGAGCTTGAAAGGGCCAATCAGCTGGCCCCGGGCGCGGTATGCGTGCAGAACAACCTCGGCATCCTGGCTGCCAGGGCAGGCGACGATGCCAGCGCCAAATCATTCTACGAAGCAGCCAAAGCCGGCGGCTTCAACTCCGATTACAACCTCGGCATCGGCCTGATCCGTGAAGGAATCTACCAGGCAGCACTCAACGGCTTTGCCGGTAAAACCTGCAACTACAATGTCGCACTGGCCCAACTGTTGAATGGAAACGAAGATGCCGCCCTCTCAACGCTGAACTGCGCTCCGGAATCAGCCCATGCATCCTACCTGAAAGCTGTCATCCACAGCCGCAAAAACAATACCAGCCAGGTATACGAAAATCTTGGAAAAGCTTTTGCACATGACGCCTCACTGAAAGAAAAAGCCGCCAAAGACCGCGAATTTATCCGCCTCTTCACGACAACCGAATTCCAGAACCTCGTGAGATAACCCTATGCCCGCCATTATAAAAAAACCACATCAGCCGCAAGCTGATGTGGTTTTTTTTATGCATATAATAGTGCCGCTCAGCAACAACCCGCCAAAAGCCCGAAAAAAACCATGCCACCTGGCTCAGCAACAACCCGCTAAAGCCCGAAAAAAACCATGCCACTTAGATCAGCACCTTTCTGGTGATGCCCCGCGGATAGTCCTGATCTATGGCATCGACAATCAACTTGAAATGCCCGGGATAAGCCACAAAATCGAGCTTATTCACGTCTATCAATAATACGCGGAGATTTGGCCGCTGCTTCAGGTAGTCAAAATAACTGTCCTGTATTTTCTCCAGGTATTCATCCGGAATCTTCTGTTCGAATTCCCTCCCCCTCAACCTGATGTTCTGCTGAAGCCTCGGCACACCAACATATAAATGAACCAGGAGATCCGGCCGCGGCAAGTTGGCATTCATGATATCGAACAAAGTCCTGAACAGCTGGTATTCATCTTCGTTCAACGTTTTTCTCGCAAAAATCAACGACTTGTTCAGGAAATAGTCGGAAATGGTAAAATCGGTGAACAGCTCCTGGTTCGCCAACTCCCTTTTAAGCTGCTGGTAACGCTCTGCCAAAAACGACAACTCGAGCGAAAAGGCATAGCGCTCCTGATTCTCATAAAACTTTGCCAGGAAAGGATTGTCCTCAAACTGTTCCAGTATCAACTTGCCGTTGAACCTTTCAGCAATCTTGGTGGCCAGGGTTGTTTTGCCAACACCAATGTTGCCTTCTATCGCAATGTAATTATATCGGTGCATATAATTGAATATTTATCCTGCATTTTCACAAAAAGCATGAATAATATAGGTTAACTGCTTGCCTCTTCTCCTGACAGCAGGGATACAGACAGGTTATCGGTGCAATCTTCAAGGAGTTCCTGAATACTCATACCCAACAACGGATGCAGCAGCCCCGGCGCTATTTCCGCCAGGGGCTGCAAGGCAAACCTGCGAAGATGCAGCCGCGGATGTGGCACCTGCAATCCAGGCTCAGAAATAACCATCCCATTAATCAATAAAATATCTATGTCTATCGGCCTCGAATCCATCTTACCGGGAGTTCTCCTGCGCCCCATCTTTCTCTCAATGGCAAGTATGGTCTTCATCATTTTCGTGGGATGCAGACGGCTCGACAAACAAACTGCCTGGTTATAAAACGGGTACGGCGCATCCATTCCCCAGGGCTCAGTCATGTAAAGGGAACTCTTGCTGAGCAGCTTGCCGAAACGATCCTCAAGCATAAGGATTGCCCTGTGGAAGCTTTCTTCAACATTACCGAGGTTACCCCCCAGTAACAAATATACATGATGGCATTCCGGCATAGGGCTAAACTGATTACATCCATCCACCAATAAAAAATTCCGGCGTTTTCCTGAAACAAAAGTCTGCAAAAAAAACATTACGACAAAATTCTGACAAACCAAAAGCAAAAACAATCTTTTTGTTATCTTTGATCATGTTTTTTCGTTTAAACAAATAAACATCAACGCCATGAAATAAGCATGACCTCAAATGTTGACACACAGGAGAATGTTTATTCATGCGATTCCATGTGACCGAAATATAAAAATTATAAACACATGAAACAGTTTTTTAAATTTATGTTTGCCTCATTACTGGGGTTCCTGCTCGGCTCTGTGTTGCTTTTCTTTCTCTTTTTCGGCATGCTGGTTTCCATCGCCAGCCTGTCTTCCAAAAAAGACAGTACCGCCGTGCCGAAACAATCCGTTCTTCACCTTGATTTCAGATCTGAGGTCGTTGACCGTGCCGGTGCAAACCCGTTCGATGATTTTGACTTCTTTTCGATGAGCCCTTCCTCAGCCGTGGGCCTGAATGAGCTGCTCCACAACCTGAAGAAGGCCGCTGAAGACGAAAATATAGAAGGCATATTTCTGGATTTAAGCTTTGTAAACGCCGGCTGGGCCACCATCGGAGAGATCCGTAAGGCCCTTCAGGAATTCAGGGAATCAGGAAAGTTCATTGTCAGCTATGGGGAAACCCTCTCACAAAGGGCTTATTACCTTGGCACTGTCGCCGATGAAATATTCCTTCATCCCGAAGGCATGGTCGAATTTACAGGTCTCAACGCAGAAGTGATATTCCTGAAGAATATGCTTGACAAACTCGGCATAGAGGCCCAGATCATCCGCCACGGAGAATTCAAAAGTGCCGGAGAGCCCTTCTTACTGGAGAGGATGAGCACTGAAAACCGCGAGCAGATCATGTCATACATCGGATCGATCTGGAACAATGTCACGGCAGACATAGCCAGCTCGCGGTCTACAGATGTAAACCACCTTAATGAGGTGGCCAACGGATTTAATACACGTAATGCAGCGCTGGCCCTTGAGCATGAGATGATCGATGGTATCATGCACCGCGACGAGATCCTGGCACATGTCAACAAGAAACTTGGCCGTGAGGAAGACAAGAAGATCAGCTTTATTACGCATAACAGGTACAAGCGTGCGCCCTTACCCAAAAGCATGGCCACCCCCAGAAGCCGCAACAAGATTGCTGTCATCTATGCTTCTGGCAACATAATGCCTGGCGAGGGCAGTGAGCGGGTTATTGGTACGGGGATGGCCAGGGCCATCAGGGAGGCCAGGCTTGACGACGGGGTTAAGGCCATCGTACTCAGAATCAACTCGGGAGGCGGCAGTACCCTGGTGTCTGATGTGATACTCCGGGAGGTGAAACTGGCTGCCGAACAGAAGCCAGTAGTGGCTTCGATGGGAAATGTTGCCGCCTCAGGCGGATATTATATTGCCTGCGCCGCCGACAAGATCGTGGCAAGCCCAACCACCATTACAGGGTCTATTGGCGTTTTTGGCATGATCCCCAATATGAAGGATTTCTTCAACCAGAAGCTGGGCGTCACCTTCGACAACGCAAAAACAAATGAACTCGCAGACTTTGGAAGCATTTCCCGGCCACTGACCGGCAAGGAAAGGGATATATTCCGGGAAATGATAGAGCAGGCATACGAGACCTTCATCAATCATGTTGCGGAAGGACGTAATTTGCCCCTTAGCACCATCGACGAGCTTGGACGCGGAAGGGTCTGGAGCGGCGCAGAAGCCCGTCAGAACGGACTTATCGATGAGTATGGCGGATTAGCCCGCGCCATAGAACTGGCCGCTGAACTGGCAGAACTGGATGACTACCGCATCGTGGAACTGCCCACAAGAAAAGAATTTTTTGAGAGGTTGCTGTCAGACTTTGGCGGGGTGCAGGAAAGAGCCCTTCAGAAGCGCCTGGGCGCCGCCTACCATTATTTTAAACAGGTGGAAGAATACAACCAGATGACCGGCATTCTGGCCAGAATGCCGTATGACCTCATCCTGGATTAGCTTTATACCGGGCAGCATTAAATCCGCTCCCTCCGGGGTTATTGGCTTGTCATCCACGGGATACCATGAAATGGCAACGCCTCCTATGGCAAGCGGTGTACCCTGATATCGGGTTTCCCCCACATCAGAAAAACGGCCTGGGGTATTTCGCTATGCTGAATAAACGGCCCGCGAACAGGATCGCGCTCATCGGCAAACATTTTCAGCAGTTCGGTGCCGGGGCCTTTGGCATATAAAGGCACCAGCTGGTTGGTATGTCCGCCGCTGTTCCACTTCACCAGCGGGAGCTCACCCTTGCCCTGGTTCACCACATTAGAATTGACCTGCTCAGGATGATCCGGACCTGTCAGGTAACCCGTCTCATGATCAGCGGTGACAACGATCAGGGTCTCGTCCCAGCTGCTGTTTGCTTCCACCCAATCAATGGCAGCCCTGATTGAATTGTTAAAATCAATCTGTTCCTCTATGATCCTTCCCAGGTGATTGCCATGCCCGGCCCAGTCAATGGCACCCCCTTCTATCATGACAAAAAATCCTTTGGGATTCTGCCCCAACACATGGAGAGCCGCCCGTGTGATCTCTTCAAGGGTCGGCACATTGTCATTTAACGGAACGGCAAAAGGAAACGGCTCCTCATCTCCCGACCTGTTATAATGCAGGGTGGAGTTCACTTTGGGAATTCCAAGAACCCGTGCAGAGGTGCTGCCACTGGCCAGCTCCAGAAATTCTTCGCGGGTCTGTAAAAGGGTCCATGGATCTCTTTGCCCATCGCCATTGACATCCTGAACATACACGGCTTCACCTTCAACCTGGAAAGCAATACGGCCGTCATTTGCCTTCAGCTGCTCCCAAACATCCCTTCCGCCAACAAATCTGCCGTTGCTCTCATCTGCCTTGCCGTCATCGTCATAATCAGGATTACCCGCACCAATTATAAGATCCAATTGGGTGTTGAAAATCAGGTAACGTGCAATATCAGAATAGTTCTGTCTGGCGTGATTGTGCGCGGCAAAGCTGGCCGGGGTGGCATGACTGATCTGAACACTTGATACAATCCCTGCCGACTTTCCAAGCGCCTTGGCCGCCTGGCTCAGATGGATAAGCGTATCACCCATAACACCAATGCCAATCGAAGGGCTGTATGTTTTAACACCAGTGGAAAGCGCGGTTCCACTCTCGGCACTCCCCGTGGCACCGATCCTGACATAGTCGGCGTCTTGCCAGGCCAACCGGGGATTGTAGCCAACACCGTATACCGTATCACTCTCTGTAAGCCGGGTCACCGCAGCATAGGTGGCATTGCCAAGCTGCAACCAGTCGTCCTGCTCATAGGGTTGGACACCGGCCTGCCCATGCTCAAAATAATTGGCAGCCAACACCTGGTTGTAACCCATCCCGTCACCAATAAAAATTATGACGTTTTTGGGATAGGGCATTGCCTGTGCGGTACTTGGTGCTTTTTTGCCCTCGCCACAGGCGAACAATAACGAATGACCCAAAAGAACGATAAGCGGTAAAAAAAATCTATTCCTTGACATACATAAATGGGTTTAAAGTTTAGCAACTACAAAATTAAACATTTTATCGGGTTTTGCCTGCCTTGTCAAAATGCAGGTTGTTATATTTGTGTTAATTCTGTGCCATCACCATCATCAAAAACAACGGAACTGTATCCCAACCTGTATTTTTCATGCAGGTTAAATCACATTTTACCAGCCCATACCCGGGGTGGGGTTGGTTGGCAGTATTCGGGAATTATTGTAATTTTGACCTTATTTGTCTGTAAAACAGCGTGACAGTCTGACTGCCAGGCTGTTCATGCCACGAAAAGTTTTTCTTTCCAATAGATCAACCATTTAACATATAACCCATCCCCTATGAACAGATACATCCGAAACGAAAACATGCTAAGTCCGGAAGAAAACCTTAGCCTGAGAAGCTTTCGTGTTGCCGTGGTTGGTTGTGGCGGACTGGGCGGTTACCTGATTGAGATGCTGGCGCGACTGGGCATCGGTCATCTGACCATGATCGACGGTGATGTATTTGAACCGTCGAACCTGAACCGTCAGCTGCTGTCTCGGCCCGGCAATATGGGCAGGGCCAAGGCTGCTGAAGCGAAAAGGCATGTCTCAAAGATCAACCCTGATGTTCATGCTGTGGCCCATCAGCTGTACCTAACCGCTGATAATGCCGTTGATCTGCTCAGGGGCCATGACCTGGTATGTGATGCCCTCGACAATGTATCTGCGCGTCTTTGCATCCAGGATGCCGCAGATAGTCTTGGCATACCGCTTGTTTATGCTGCCATCGCCGGCTGGTATGCACAGGTGGCAACCATTTTCCCCGGCGACCGTTTGTTAGACAAGTTGTATCCCGAAGGAACCGGCAAAGGGGCCGAAACATATTTTGGCAATCCGTCGTTCACCCCTGCCCTGGCGGCCTCCCTTCAGGTAGCGGAAGTATTGAAGGTTTTGCTTAACAAAGAGGGCATTCTTCGCAACAAGCTCCTGGTGGCAAACACACTGAGCCATGAATACCAGGTCGTTGACCTTTGACTTTCGACCTTCCCGATTAATCGGGATATCTGCTTCGCTTCGATAGGCTTTTATCAAATTATGAACACACACGAACCCATCAACCATTGCAAAGAAATATATGATCGCATTTGAAAAAGCACTTGAACTGATCTCCACCGATGTGATACAAACCGCTGCGGAGCGGGTTGGCCTTCACGCTGCGCTCTGCCGGGTGCTGGCCGAAGATGTATTCTCTGATATCGACATGCCCCCTTTTGACAAATCTGCGATGGATGGCTATGCATGCCGCCGTGAAGACCTGGGCAACGAACTTGAAGTAATGGCTGTGCTCGCAGCCGGAGAGCCGGCAGTCAGGGAAATCGGCCCGCATCAATGTATCAAGGTGATGACAGGTGCCATGATCCCGGGAGGTGCCGATCTGGTGATCATGGTCGAAGAAACTGCGGAAACCTCTCCGGGAAAAATCCGGTTTACCGGTGAAAAGCCAAAGATAAATATCTCTTTCAGGGGCGAAGAGGTAAAAGCCGGACACCTGGTGTTGAAAAAGGGTATTCAGATCATGCCCCGGCACATGGCGGTGATGGCCTCCGTGGGATGCGTCAATCCGCTTGTTGCCAGGCAGCCCGTGGTGGCAGTACTCTCGACAGGCGACGAACTGGTTGAACCCGGTCTGTTTCCCCCGGAAGGAAAGATCAGAAACAGCAATGGCCTGCAGCTGACCGCACAGGTAAGGGCTGCACATTGCATCCCAAACTATATGGGCATTGTGGCCGACCAGGAGGAGGTTACCCGGCAAATGATCGGCAAGGCGCTGAATGAGAACGATGTGGTAATACTCAGCGGCGGGGTGTCGGTGGGCGATTTTGACTTCGTGCCCAAGGTCATGCGGGAACTCGGCGTGAATATTGTTTTTCAAAAGGTGGCTGTCAAGCCCGGAAGGCCAACGGTATTCGGAAGAACTGACAGGTCATATATTTTTGGACTGCCGGGCTACCCCGTTTCTTCCTACATCAATTTTGAGCTGATGGTGAAGCCATTGCTATACCGGATGATGGGCAACAGCTTCCAGAGCCTGACGGTGCCCATGCAACTGGCCAGAGACTTCTCACGAAAAAAGGCCGACAGGCCCGAATGGCTGCCGGTATGCCTGGATGGCCACGGCAAGGTGATCCCGGTTTCCTACATGGGCTCGGCGCATATACACGCCATCTCCCTGGCCGATGGGCTGATCGTCATCCCACAGGGGACAAACAGCATCTTAAAGGATGAGACGGTGGCTTTCCGGCCATTTTTCTGATAAATACATCAGAACAACCCGGAAATATTGCCCTCATTGTCAATGTCGATGTTTTCGGCCGACGGCAACGAAGGAAGGCCGGGCATGCGCATGATGGTGCCAGCTATGGGTATCAGAAAACCGGCACCAGCGGCAATCTCAAACTCACGTATCTTGACGGTGAAATCTTTCGGACGCCCCAGTTTGTATTGGTCATCAGACAAAGATTTCTGCGTCTTTGCAACACAAACAGGCAGTTTATCAAGGCCTAGCTTTTCAAATAGCTTGATCTGTGTCTTGGCCTTAACGGTATATTCAACATGGTCGGCACCATATAATTTCGTGGCAATGGTATCGAGTTTCTTTTCAATGCCCCAGCTAAAGTCATACAGCGGCCTGAAGCATGTGTCGCAACTCTCTGCCGCATCCCTGACCATCTCTGCCAGCTCAATGGCACCCTCTCCACCTTTGGCCCAGCCTTCACACAAAGCAACTTTCACACCAAGTTGCTGACAATGTGACCTTACCACTTCAACTTCCGCCGCACTGTCGGAAGCAAATTTATTGATGGCTACCACCGGATTCAGATTAAAATATTTCATGTTCTCAATATGCTTGTCGAGGTTGACAATGCCTTTTTCAACCGCTTCCGGATTGTCATGTGCAAGGTCTGCCAGTTTAACCCCGCCATGGTACTTGAGGGCCCGGATGGTGGCAACCACCACAGAGGCGTTGGGGTTCAAACGCCCATACTGGCATTTAATATTCAGGAATTTTTCCGCCCCCAGCTCAGAAGCAAAACCTGCCTCGGTAACCACATAGTCCGAGAGAGACAGCCCCATCTTGGTGGCAATCAGGGTATTGGTGCCCTGGGCAATATTGGCAAAGGGGCCGCCATGAATGATGGCCGGGTTGCCTTCGATGGTCTGTACCAAATTGGGCATGATGGCATACTTCATCAAAGCAGCCATGGCTCCCTGCGCCTTGAAATCACGCGCATAAACCGGTTCGTCATCATAGGTGAAACCGACCAGGATGTTCCCGAACTTTCCCTTCAGGTCTTCCAGGTCCCTGGCCAGGCACAACGCCGCCATGATCTCCGACGCTGCAGTGATGTCGAAACCCGTCTGGCGCGGCACCCCCTGCTTGGGGCCACCCATACCAATGATGATGTCGCGCAGCGCACGCTCGTTCATGTCGATGACCCGCTTCCAGACAATCTTCCGCGGATCAAGGTTCAGAACGTTGTTCTTGCTTTGCAGATGATTGTCGACCAGGGCCGACAACAGGTTGTGCGCCTTCTCAACCGCCGCCAGGTCACCCGTAAAATGCAGGTTGATGTCTTCCATGGGGAGCACCTGTGAATACCCGCCCCCGGCAGCACCGCCCTTGATGCCAAAAACGGGACCCAGCGAAGGCTCCCTGATCACCACGGTGGTCTTCACACCAATACGGTTCAGCCCCTCCGTCAAACCTATCGAAGTGGTCGTCTTGCCCTCACCGGCAGGAGTGGGCGTGATGGCCGTCACCAAAACCAGCTTCTTTTTCCTGATTACCCCTTCATCAATAAGCTTTAAAGGCAGCTTCGCAATATATTTTCCATACATGTGCAAATCATCGGCAGCCACTCCAAGTTTGGCGGCAATTTCACCAATGGGGCGCATCGTCGACGCCTTCGCAATTTCAAGGTCACTCTTCATGGTACTTCATTTTTTTGTTGTGGGATAGGTCTTTGGGGGCAAAGATAATCATTTCCATTTGTTTATAATTCTGCTTTCTTGTTTCTCATAGAGGCGCAAAGGTTAACGCAGAGGCGCCAGGGCTTCTTCCTTCCCTGAAACAAATGAACATCAAAGTAAAGAAATTACCAGTATTTTTGTGGCACCCACAAATGATACCCAGACACACGTTCATCCCACAACCAAAATGATTCATGAATGATGCGAAAAATCACCAGCCTTATTCTTTTCACCGCCATTTGCATGGGGTTTCTCTCGTGCGGCAAAAGCATCCGTACCATGCTTGAGCCGGGCGTTACGGCCGAGCTGGCCCGTTACCGCAAGAAGCAGATCAGCCAGGTGGCCTATGACCTGCATTTCCGTATTCCCGAATCGAAAGATTCTGCCGTTACGGGCAGGGCCACCATTCGTTTTCACCAGGCCAGGGCCATGTACGGTGTGATCCTCGACTTCCAGGCGGGTGAAGATCATGTTCACCAGGTGGTGGTGAATGGCGTGGAGGATGATTACCAGGTGCTGAACGGCCATATCATCATCCCGTCAAAACATATCATCCCCGGCCCCAACACCGTTGAAATTGCATTCACTGCCACCCGTCAGGCCCTGAACCGTGCCGACGGCTTTTTGTACAGCCTGTTCGTGCCTGACCGCGCCTCGACGGCCTTCCCCTGTTTCGACCAACCCGATCTGAAGGCAACCTTTAGCCTCAGCCTTGATATTCCGGCAGCCTGGGAAGCGGTCAGCAATGGCCCGCTTCAAAACACCAGCGTGCACGACGATCGAAAAAGCATGGTCTTTGCCCCCGACCAGCCCATCAGCACCTACCTCTTTGCCTTTGCGGCCGGCCGCTTCGATGCCATTACCGACTCTTCCCATGGCCGCACCATGACGATCTTTCACCGGGAGACCGACAGCGATAAGCTCGAACGCAATACCGCCAGGATATTTCGCCAGCATGCCGAAGCGCTGGCCTGGCTCGAAGAGTATACCGGCATCCCTTATCCCTTTGCCAAGTTCGACATGGTGTTAATCCCTGGTTTTCAGTATAGTGGGATGGAGCATCCCGGTGCCATATGGTACCGCGACATACGCCTGCTGCTTGATGAGCAGGCACCCATCAGCCAGCAACTGGCCAAAGCCAACCTGATCGCGCATGAAACAGCCCACATGTGGTTTGGCGACCTGGTAACCATGGATTGGTTCGACGATGTCTGGCTCAAAGAAGTCTTTGCCGGCTTCATGGCCGACAAGATCGTGAACCCGCAGTTTCCGGAGGTCAACCACGACCTTCAGTTTCTGCTGACACACTATCCCAGGGCGCTGGCCATCGACCGCACCAGGGGCACCCATCCCATAAAACAGGAACTCGGCAACCTGAAGAATGCCGGAACGCTTTACGGGGCCATCATCTACAACAAGGCGCCCATTGTTTTCCAGGATCTGGAGCGGCTGATGGGCGCCTCCAACTTCCGCAAGGCGGTAAGGGAGTACCTTGCGGCATATTATCTAGACAATGCCGACTGGGACAACCTCGCCGCGATCTTCGACAGGCACACGGCAGTCGACATCATTGCATGGAGCAAGGAGTGGATCTACGGCACCGGCATGCCACCGATATATAACGAAGGCATGAACGAAGATTACCTGCGTGCAGCGGCAACCATCGAACGGCATGAATCCTTCCTGCATACGGACGAGGACCCCGGCAGCTATTGGAAGATCTTGCTGCGAAACCTCAGGGAGGAAGAGAACCCCCAGATCGTCAGGTACCTGACAGCCAATATCCAATCGGTGTATTGGCGGTTTCTGGACCATGACCGGCGAATGTATTTCGCCAATGATGTCGAAGGCCTTTTGTGGGACAGGCTGCTGGCTGCTGAGGCAGCGGAAAAACCTGTTTTTCTGGAAGCTTTCATCAATACGGCTATTTCTGATGATGGGATCAGCAGGCTGAAGGCCTTGTTTTCAGAGAAACATGATGTAAAGGGGCTGCTTGTCACCGAAGAAAACCGGTTTGGGGTCGTTACCTCGCTGATGCTGCTGGGCTTACCGGAGGCTGAAGGCTGGCTGGATGGTCTGTTACATGAAACCTCCAACCCCGACCGGAAACGAAGGATTGCCTTCCTGATGCAGGTTCTTTCAAATGACCCCGGGCAACGCGAGCGTTTCTTCCGGGGGCTGAAAGACCCCGCCAACCGGCGCCCGGAGCCCTGGGCCCTGGAGGGATTGGGCATCCTGCACCATCCGCTGCGCAATGAGCCCGGCGGCAGGTATATACGCGAAGGCCTGGAGATGCTGGGGGAGATACAACGGACCGGAGATATCTTCTTCCCGCTGAACTGGCTGAACGCTATTCTTGGCGGATACAGCGACCCTGAGACCGCAGCCCTGGTCGTGGCTTTTCTCGATGGCAAGCCGGAACTGGACCCCAACCTGCGTCTTAAGGTGTGGCAGGCGGCCGATCTGCTGATCAGGGCCGCAGAAAAAAAGAACCAACTCCCCGGATAGAGAGCACCATCAGCATCAACAGATGACAGCTCCGGAGAACCTTCAATCGCACATGCATTTGGCTGTTTTGTCAGTCCAAATGCTGTTTCAATCAAAACAGCAATGCTTCCTTATATGAGGATGTTCTCTGATAAGATGATCACCGGTCATTCTCTGACAGGCAACTACAGGTATATGTCTACACCCACCCGAAAAAATGGATTGGTAAAATAAACCTGGCTATCCTTGTTGAAGTTATACAATACCAAAAGGTTGAGGCGTACCTTCTCTGACAAACGCAGACCGTAACCGGGGCCCAGCAGGAAATTGTCCTCTGAAATCCGCTGCCGGGTTTCAGGGCCGGAGTTATCAGGACGCGACATCAAATTTAGCCATTCCTGCTCCGCATGAACAAACAGCTGGTCAAAGACCCTGAACCGTGCAAATACTCCGCCTCCATAGGTGTGGGAGGAAAGCGACTGCCCGAGCCAGCGGTCATTGATATACTGATAGGTGCCCCCAATGCCCGCCGACAAACGGTTGGTAATCCGGAACCCGGCATGGGTGTTAACGCCCACCATGGTGAAATCGCCAAATTGCAATCCAAGGAAACCCCCTACAAAGAACCTCTCCCTGACAGACAATTCGCTGATATCGGGATCTTCATTTTTTTCTTTTTCCCGCGGGATAAACTGAGGGAAAACGAACACAGGCCAAAAAACCATTATCAAAATAATCGACACCTTCTTCATCATCGCGCTTGTTGTTGGTATTATATCTTTCTCCCTATAGATTAACAATCCTGACACAAATTTTGTTCCAAAAAAATAAAAGACAGTATAAGCAGGATAAAAAGCAACCCCCGCAATGCAGGCACCCACCTGCTGACAAATTGAAAAACGAGCCTTCAATAGCCTGAAATAATAGCTTTTAACGCTTCTTCCAGAATGGTATCTATGCCTTTGGCTTCATCTTCCGGCCTTAAGTCAACCCTGATGTCTGCCTCAACACCATGTTCAATATGTTCATCCTGCATATTGACAGTCTGGGTGGCAGAATAACGGAAAATCCATCCATTTGGCAGTTCACCATACGCAGGTATTCCGCCGCCGCCTCCCGTATTGTCGCCAATAAGCATTGCATTGGGCAAAGCTTTCATCATCTGGGCAAAAAGGTTGGATGCACTGTATGAGTTCCTGTTGCATAAGAGAATCACCTGCCCGGTAAATTTTTGTCCCGTCCTGGGCGTAATGCGCAAGGTTCTCCAGGGAGAAAAATCATCCCTTCCCGGCCCGTTCTTTATCCTGCTTTTGGCATATTCAAAAGAATCTCCGGTGAGGGCAGATGCCAGGGCAACAGCATTTGCCGATGAGCCACCGCCATTGCTCCTGATGTCAATGACAATGCCTTTCATACCCCGGGCCCTCTCCATCAGCTCCTCCAGGTGGCTGCTGCTGATGTTTTTACTGAAGGAATCATAGTAAACGTAAAGCACCGAGTCGATAAGCTGGTTATGCAACGGACCGGTCATCCGGTAATCACCCCCCAGATAATTCCTGTAAATGACATTTACATTGAAATTGGGCGGATGGTCAAGGAACCAGTCCCAGTTACGACTCCTGTCGAAAGGAGAAGTGAGGTTCACATGCCCGTCCTGAAGTTCAAAAAGCATATCGGAAAGCACACCGAAGAGCTCCTTGTTGTTCATATTGTCATGAACCAACGGACGATACATGTCATAGACCTCCTCCCAGTCCAATGATTTGTAATCAAAATAGGCATACTTATTATTCAATACCTGCCAGAGGTGTTCAAAATTATTAACGGGGTCGTTGGATGGGTCCTTGCCAATAAATTCCTTTTCACATGAAAATGAAAGAACTGCCAGAGCAATTGCAAACGAACGTGAGATCCATTTCATAGCTTCGCAGATAACTTAATATACCATGCGCCGGTGCTTTGAACAACAGGTTCCGGCTTATTCATTCTGACAAACTCGTAATGATACCCGATGGAAACCTGGTTGCCAGATTTCAGCAGGTACCTGAGTTCGGGGTAAAGCTCAAAGTTCCAGGCATTATTTGGAAGGAATGCATCAACGGAATATAGCCAGGCCATAAAGCCACTGTTTGCCGGATCCAGATAGCCTTCGGGCGAGTTCGAGACATACGAAGGCCTAAGGTAAAAGCCCACAAGCTTCAGGTCTGCCGGCAGTTCGAAAACAAAATGCCTTCCAAAAAGAAAGAATGGCTTGTGATAAGCCGCAACCATCCCAAAAGTGGTCATATAATTTGACCGTTCGCTGAAGTTGGCATAACCACTGTTGTCATAATACATAAAATGATTGCTGTTTGACCAGCCCAGCGCAATACGGTTATGCCGGCCGGAATCCCTGTGATAAAGGGTTTGGTTTTTGAAGGCAACTCCTCGATAACCACAGGAATTGCCATAACGATTATTGATGGCGGCATGATGGTACTGAACAAGGAATCGTTTGGACCTTGAAGCAGTGTGGCGTTCAAAGGCAACCGCCCCGGAATAGCCCAGGCCTGTGTACATAAGGGGCGACATCCCCTGATCTCTTAATGCAATACTGGCAATGCCAATACCAATGCCAACCTGGTTTGTGGCTTGCGACCATGCCTGCTGCGAAAACAAAAGCAATACAACCGTTAAGACTGCTATCATACCCTTTAATATTCCTTTCCTTCCAGTTAATATTCCTTTCCTTCCAGCCATTTTTTGAATGGGGTGACTTTGTCAATACTCACCAAAACATCCTCCCCGGGTGCCGGCCTCACATCCAGTTTTAACCGGCTCGTGGAATAGATGTGAACATCCTTGACGGCATCCAGCGATACCATCATCTGGCGGTTAATCCTGAAAAATTTTGCAGGATCGACCTCTTTCGACAATGCATCCAGGCTCAAATCCAGGCAGTAAGACCGGCTGTCAAACAAATATGCCGTTGTGAAACCACCCTCACTTTTAAAATAACCCACATCGGTTGTTGAGAATGTCTTGATCTTTTGGCCTACCCTCACCGAAAAGCGCTCACGGAAACTTTCATTCTTCTTCACGATCAGGTCATACAGCAGATGAAAGTCCTTGCTGGAGTCCTGATCCGCCTTCATCTCGCGGTATTTCTTCAAAGCAGCGTTCAACTCATCCTGGACAATAGGCTTCAGCAGGTAATCTATGCTGCGCAGTTTAAACGCCTTGATGGCATATTCATCAAAAGCAGTAGTGAAAATAATGGAACTGCTTATCCTTACTTTTTCAAAAATGGCAAAGCTGAGGTCATCCTCCAGGTGAATATCCAGAAAAATCAATTCCGGATGGGGATTGTTCAGGAACCAATGAACCGATTCTTCGACAGACTCGAGTTGGGCAAGAATTTCAATGTTATTGTTGTATGACAATATCATCTTTTTCAGCCTTTCAGAGGCCAGTACTTCATCTTCAATGATCACTACTTTCATGGCGCTGTATTATTTCATTATCAATGGTATCTTCGCGATAAAACTTTCCTCCGTCATTTCAAACACGGGTTGCCTTTCGCTCAACAGGGAATACCGTTTTGCTATGTTTACCAGGCCAATGCCTGTCGAAACCATTTGTGTCTCTCTGCTTTGAAGGTTGTTGATGATATTCAGGAAGCCTTCATCATCAATAAACATGTTTACGAGAAGGGGACTCTTTTTTGAGAAGGTGTTATGCTTTATTGCATTTTCTATAAGGAGTTGTAATGCCAGGGGCACAACATAAGCATCTGTCAAATTGTCATCCAGGTCAATCTTAACAAACACCTTGTTTGAAAACCTGATATCCAGAAGGAACACGTAAGCTTTCAGAAAATCCATCTCTGTACCCAAAGTAACCAGGTCCTTGTCTTTGTTTTCCAGCACATACCTGTATACTTTTGACAGCCTTTCGGTAAAGGACTCGGCCAAATCAGGGTCAACCTTTATCAGGGAGGTGAGCACGTTCAGGCTGTTAAACAGGAAGTGGGGATTTACCTGTTGCTTCAGTACTTCAAACTGCGACTGCAGGTTTTCCTTTTGCACACGCAACAGTTGGGTATTGACTTCTGTTAACTGGGATGTGCGCTCCATTATCGTCTGCTCCAGTTCATTATTCAGGCGTTCAAGCTCACCTTTTGCTTTTTTAAGTTCCTCTTCCGTACTTTTTATTTCACTGATGTCGACAATTATTCCTCTTTCTCCTGTAAGCCGGCCGTCACGTACCACCGAAGTGCTGTAAATCAGGACAGGGCATAAGCTGCCGTCCTTTTTAATGGCAATGGCCTCTGCCATGAGCCTCTTCCCGTTCTCAAGCTTTGGTGGTCTTTCAATGTTTTTCCATATGACCTCGCGGTACTCCGGGGCAAAAAACTGCGCTACATGAACCCTGCCTGTTGCATCAGGCACCCCTTTCCCGAAAAACTCATGGGCCGCCCTGTTGGAAAAAACCAGGTAACCCCTGCTGTCTGTTTCATAGACCGTTTGTGGCAGAAAGTCTGTCAGATCCCTGAACGATTGCTCCGCATTCTTTCTCTCCGTAATGTCTGTGGTGATCCCATCGAGATATAGCAGATTGCCCTCATCATCGTATACGGGCTGCCCGTTCTCATTCACCCAAACGATATTGCCGTTTTTGTGCCTGATCCGAAACTCTATTGAATAATGTGTTCTGCCGTCCACTGCCTCCTTTATCTGATCCCTTACCATTTCCATGTCTTCGGGCAAAATGATCGAAGCAAAGCTAACGTTCTTATTGTCAATAAAGTCAGAAGCAGCATATCCGGTGATGTTGTAAATTTTCTCGCCATAATATATTGCAGTAAAATGCGCATCATTCAGACACCGGGAAACAGCCCCTACCAGGTTAGACATCAAGGTGTTTATGAGGCCTTGCGTTTCCTTCAGCTTCCTGGCGTATTCATCCTTCTTCCTGATTTCTGCTTCCAGTTCTTTGTTAAGGACCCGCTCCTGTTCAATAAGTTGACTGTTTAGCAGATTTTTTTGCTGTTCGACCTTAATCTCAACATCCAGTTTGGCCTTCGCCCTTGCTTCATCGAGTTGTTTACCGATAAATCTGAACAAGGAATACTGCAGATATATGCAAAGAAGGCCAATAAAGGTTATATACACCGACTTGAAACCATGCGATAAGGGGGAAATGGATAGCGAAGTATGGTAAAGATCAGGCGTTTGGAAATACTGGTAAAAATAAGGGAAATTGAATCCCACCAGCGAGATTGCTATCAGATAAACGAGCAACCCTCTGTCAAGGCGGAAAGTATGCAACAAAAAAAATACCGGGATAAAAAAAACCGACGCCGCTGAGGTTGCTGCCAGGTGGTCGTTTGATACGGTCATCCCGAAAATATGGTTGGAAATGAATGCAACATCGAGTGTCGCAGCCAGGAACCAAAGATAGCGGTGATCATAGTTTCGGCTTAGCACCACCCATAGGAACAGATTAAACAGGGCATAGAAGAACAGAAATACCATTGAGTGCCTTGAAACATCGCTGTGTCCCAGGAGGTGCTGAAACAGCAAAAGCAAAGAAATGATCAGCACAAAGATCCATCTTAATCGCACATAGATCCTGGCACCTTTCAGCCTTTCTTCCTTAAACAGGGCGTCATCCAGATTTATTTGCATGCCATACATTATCATAATATTTTCTTATGGTTTGCAAATATAATTTATATGGAGGCAAAGGTGCTTAATGCCTTTCACAATAAAAAGATAAATTAAATGAATGACGGCATATGCTCCTTGAAGGGAGACAAGTGATGCATGAAGGGTTGCTGGGCTGCAAGGGCCCGGCTTCCTGGCAACGGGTCAGAGTTCCACTTCATCGCCCTGGCCGGGCACAATCACGTTTTTGAAGCCATCGTTGATCAGCACATCCCGGTATGCCATTGCAGCATCTTCTTCGCCATGTACCAGAAATGTTTTCTGCAAACGATCCTTGTCCTGGCATTGAAGATAAGCCCTCATTTCTTCATAGTCGGCATGACCACTGAACCCGTCGAGTCTGAATATTTCTGCATTTACCTTTTGCATATTGCCGAATATGGATATCTCCGGCGGGCGCTTTTGTATCCTGGCACCAAGCGTGGTGGGTGCACAATAGCCCACGAACAGGATGGAGTTCCTGTGATTTGAAATGTTATTGGCGATGTGGTGTTTTACCCTGCCTGCCTCTGCCATGCCCGATGAGGAAATGATGATGCAGGGATCCCTGGAGTAGTTCAGCAGCTTGGAGTCAGCCGCATACCTGACATACTGCAGGGTGCTGAAACCAAACGGATCGGGGTCTTTTTCGATGACCTCCTGCACATGCCGGTTCAGCATCTCCATATGCATGCGAAAAATATCGGTGGCATTGATGGCGAGCGGACTGTCAAGATACACCGGGATATTGGGGATGAGGCCTTCATTGTAGAAATTATTCAACAGAAACACAACCTCCTGCGACCTTCCGATGGCAAACGACGGAATGATGAGCTTGCCTTTCTTTTCAACACATGTCTGTCTTACAATTTTAAGCAGTTCCTTCTCGGTGTTTTTTTGGGTATCGTGCAGCCTGTTCCCATAGGTCGATTCGGTGATCAGGAAGTCGCACTGAGGGAAGGCGGATGGCGGTCGGAGCAGGTAATTCTCGTCGCGGCCGATGTCACCTGTATAGCCAATGCGTTTCACTTCGCCGAATTCGTCGACCTCGAGGGTGGCTACTGCGCTGCCCAGCATATGGCCGCTGTTGGTAAATTTTACCTTCAGGTGGTTGTCGATGCGGAAGTTCCGGTTCAATCCCACAGAAATAAACAGCTCCATACACCTTACCGAATCCTTCTGGGTATAGAGCGGTTCAACAGGGGGCAACCCCTGTCTTGCCCGTTTTTTATTGAAGGTACGGGTATCGCTTTCCTGTATATGACCGCTGTCGGGCAAGGTAATGGAGCAGATGTCGCGGGTGGCATGGGTGCATATGACCGAACCCCTGAAGCCCAGCTTGTAAAAATACGGGATGAGGCCGGCATGGTCGAAGTGGGCATGGGTGAGGATAATGTGATCCACTTCTTTGGGGTCAACCCCTATGTTCCGGTTCATGGCATCAGTCTCCAGCCCTTTGCCCTGGAAAGCGCCGCAATCGAACAGTACCTTTTTGCCGTGCTGCGTGATGACCAGGTGCTTGCTGCCGGTTACCTCCCTGGCAGCACCGAGAAAACGTATTTTCATAGTTCTATAATCTTTTGGTCACGGCCGGTAAATATACAAAAAATCACCGTAATCCATTAAGTTCCCATGAAGCATGCGCAACAACCCAACAAGCCGATGCGCGAGAGACTTTCCCTTTCGCTCAATGCAGGTAAGGCCAGCATAACAGTCATTGGCTGCCTGCGGCAGGAATGACTGTAACCCTGGTCAATGACTTCTTGCGATGGCAAGGGAAGGATACCCTGCTAGTCAGGAAGGGGTTCAAGGGCCTTGCGCATGGTTTCGGCTTTCAACAGGCACTCTTCATACTCCCGCTCAGGCACTGAGCCGGCGGTAATGGCGCTACCCGCCATATAGCTCAGGTAATTGTTCTGGCAGTTGTAGAGTATGCTCCTGATCACCACATTAAAATCAAAATCCCTGTTTGGCGCAATATATCCAACACTGCCGGAGTACAACCCGCGTTTGGTGTCTTCGTACTGCTCGATGAGCTGCATGGCCCTGACTTTTGGCGCCCCGGTCATGGAGCCCATGGGGAATGCATGCCTGATGGCATCCACCGGATGGAAACTGTCGGCAAGCTCTGAGACAACGGTAGAGATCATCTGGTGCACATGACTGAATGGATATATGCCAAAAAGCTCCTCCACCTTTACACTGCCATCCTTGGCCGTCCTCGACAAATCATTCCTGACAAGGTCTACGATCATCACATTCTCACTACGCTCCTTGGGGTTGTTCAGCAGTTCCTGCCTCCTCCGGGAATCCTCCTCTTCCGATTCACCACGGGCTGTGGTTCCCTTGATGGGCTGCGACAACAGCTTGTTGCCGGTTTTTTTGATAAACCGCTCTGGGCTCGCGCACATCAGGGCTTTCCCATCCCACGAAAAAAAGCATGAAAAGGGCGTTGGCGACAGCCTGTTCAGATTGGCGTATAAACTTATGGGATCAACAAGGGCGCTGTCATCAAAAAACTCGATACAATAATTCATCTCGTAGATGTCGCCACGCTGTATATGCTCCCTGATTGCGGCTACCTGGCGAATGTAACGCTCCCCGGGCACCCTTGGCCTCATGTTTACCTGCTGGTATACCGGCAACACAGCGGCAGGATGCTGTTCCAGCGAATGCATGGCCGCGTCGGGTTCAGAAAAGCGCTTGCTGTCTGGCCGGCAACATACCGTTAGGCTGTCAGCACCGCCAAAAATGACCACCTCCGGCACAAAGAAGTGCATGCCGGGCATCATGATGCCATCGTGATTCCGCGATGAAAGATCTTCGATCTGGTTCTTCAGGTCATACCCCAGGTATCCGAATATCCAGTCGTTGTGCGTGTCATGGAATTCCTTCAGGATGTTGAAGGCATTCTTACCGTCGTCGGTGCAGGAATATGCTTCTCCCAGTGCATATACCTGTGGGATGGCTGCGTATTTATCGCTACGGCAGTTGTTGGAGTTCAGATAGCAGACGGTCGCAAAATGGTGCTGCGCCCACCGCAGGATATCTGCAAAGTGGTTCTTTCCGGAGGTATTGGCAAAAGTCTTGCAAGTCCTTTCCAACGGCAGGATCAATGAATTATAAACAAGCACCTAAATCTCCCAGGTGTCACCGCTGCGCAACAGGTCATTTACTGTTTTGATCCTGGAGGATTTGGCGGCGAAGGCCAGCTGGTCCTCCATCAGGTCATCGTAGGTGTCATAGGGTGCCGAACGGATCACACCCAGTGCGACCGGATATTCCGGTGGCATCATACGTCCTATCATTCGGTGAACACCGGGGTCTTTCCTGTATTGGTTATGCACCAGGATATCGCTTTCGGTGATGCCATGCTCGCCAATTTTTACCACCACCAGCTTGTTGCCTGCCAGCATGATGCCCTGATCCATGTTTTTACCGTAGAGCAGGGGCTCCCCGTGTTTGAGTATCAGCTGGTGGTCGTCGCGGAATTCACGGTCGGTGGCCATCCCATGGGTTTTGTCGGCAAAGATGATACAGTTTTGCAGGATCTCCACCACGGAGGTGCCGTCGTGATTGGCGGCCTCATACATTACTTCCGACATGAGTTTGACGTTGTTGTCGGGCACCCTGGCAAAGAAGGTTCCCTGGGCACCCATGACCAGGCCCGATACGATAAAGGGATGCTCAATGGTTCCCTGGGGGGATGTTTTGGTGACGGCCCCCAGCGGGGTTGTGGGAGAAAATTGCCCTTTCGTCAGGCCGTAAATCTGGTTGTTGAACAGCAGAATATTCACATCGATGTTACGGCGAATGATATGGATGAAGTGGTTGCCGCCAATCGCCATGGAGTCGCCATCGCCGGTGGCAATCCATACGCTCAGCCCGGGATTGGCCAGCTTCAGTCCGGCGGCAATGGCATTGGCCCGCCCGTGGATGCCGTGAAAACCATAGGTGTTCACGTAATAAGGGAACCTTGAAGAGCATCCGATGCCCGATACCATGGCAAAATTTTCCTTCTTGTAGCCGATACGCGGAAAGACATTGCTGACAGCGGCCAGAATGGCATGAGCGCCGCAACCGGGGCACCATTTCACCATCTGGTCGCTGACAAAGTCTTCTTTGGTCAGCTCAACGGGTGAAGATTCTATTCGGTCTTTTTTCAGCATAGCCTTATTCCTCCATGATTTTTGTGAACGCTTCGGCAAGTTCCTGCACATGGAATGGCAGGCCCTGCACCTTGTTGAACTGGTAATACCTGTATTCAGGCAGGGTGATGCGCAGGTAGTTGACAAACTGACCCATGTTCAGCTCACAAACGACAATTTTTTTGAACCGTGACAACACATCGCGGGTGTTGGAGGGCAACGGTTTGATATAATTGAACTGGGCGAGGCTAACCTTTCTTCCCTCTTCCTGCATGCGCTTCACCGCAGAGAGCAGCGCTCCTTCGGTGCCTCCCCACCCCACTACGAGCAGGTCGCCGCTCTCATCGCCCACCACTTGCTGCTGTGGAATATAATTGGCCACCCTGTTGACCTTTTCTTCCCTTATATTCACCATCAACTGGTGGTTCAGCGGATCGGTGGAGACGTAACCGTCGATGTTGGTCTTTTCCAACCCTCCGATACGGTGGCGCAAGCCTTCGGTACCGGCGGGCGCCCATTGCCTGACCAGTGTCTTTTCATCCCTTCTGTAAGGCTTGAAGTTTTTATCACCGGGTTCGGCCATGGGAGGATTGATGGCAGGCAAGTCGTTCACATCGGGAATTTTAAACAACTCAGATCCAAAGCCGATATAGCCATCAGTAAGCAGTATGACCGGGGTCATGTGCTCTATGGATAGTTTTGACGCCATATAGGCAAAATAGAAGCAGTTGGCAGCGCTGGAAGCGGCCATGACGATCAGCGGGCATTCGCCGTTCCTTCCATAGAGGGCCTGCATCAGGTCTGATTGTTCGCTCTTTGTCGGCATCCCGGTTGAAGGGCCTGCCCTTTGAACATTGACAATGACCAGGGGAAGCTCGGTAATAACCGCGAGGCCCAGGGCCTCACTCTTCAGTGACAAGCCAGGCCCTGAAGTAGTAGTGACCGCCAGCGAGCCGCCAAAGCTGGCACCTATGGCTGAACAGATCCCGGCAATCTCGTCTTCGGCCTGGAACACCTTTGCTCCCAGAGATTTGTGCCTTGAAAGCTCCATCAATATCTCCGTGGCCGGCGTGATGGGATAAGACCCGAGAAACAAGGGACGACCGCTGCGCTCAGCAGCTGCAAGAAGTCCCCAGGCGGTGGCAATGTTGCCGGTGATGTTCCGGTACAGGCCCTTCTCCATCTGCGCCGGGCCAAGCCGGAAGGTAGTGTGAATGGCCTCAATGGTTTCTGCGTAATTATAGCCGGCATGCAGGGCGGTCTGGTTGGCCTGCGATATCTTCGGCTTGTCTTTGAACTTCTTTTTGATGAACCCAATGGTGGTGCCCAGATCGCGTTGAAACAAATAATAGGTGATGCCCAGCACAAACATGTTTTTTGTGCGCTCGGCCGACCGCTTGTCAAGCCCGAGCTCTTTCAGGCTTTCCTGCGTCAGTTCAGTGATGGGGGCCTTGATCAGTTGGTAGGCGTCAAGGCTGCCGTCTTCCAGCGGATTGTACTGATACCCTGCTTTGCCAATGGCCTTTTCTTCAAATGCGCTTGAATCAACAATAATGGTAGCCCCGGGCTTTGCCCATTTGATGTTGGCACGCAAAGAAGCAGGGTTCATCGCAACAAGTACGTCGCACATATCGCCCGAGGTAAAAATCTTCCTCTGGCCCAGATGCACCTGAAACCCGCTCACCCCGGCAACGGTGTTGTGAGGGGCACGGATCTCGGCAGGAAAATCAGGAAACGTAGCCAGATCATTACCAGCAAGTGCGGCAGAATCAGAAAACAAAGTGCCGGTCAATTGCATCCCATCACCGGAGTCACCCGCAAACTTCACCACTACATCTTCCAACTCGACAACATTCACTTTTTTTGTCATGATCAATTAAATGAATGAAAAAATAGCTTAACGGAAATAATGGTTTAGCCTATATGTCCATTAAACGTTCGACACTGCGAAATTAAAGGTTTAAACCTTAACAGTTCAAAAAAAAACCTCTTTTTTTTTGAATTGATCTTCTTATTTAAAACTGGTTCAAATTTGATTGAAAGACAAAAATTCCGCTTGTTTTTCACTGAAAGAAATTATATTTGCAGCGAATTAACCAGATTAAGAACTTAAATTTTTTAGCAATGGCATACGTAATCAATGAAGATTGCACTGCTTGCGGAAGTTGCATTGATGAATGCCCGGTAGATGCTATCAGCGAAGGTGATATTTATGTGATTGACCCCGATGTTTGCACAGACTGTGGTTCATGCGCTGATGTTTGCCCGGTTGAAGCTATTCACCCGGAATAGCATTGATGTAACCCTTTCAACCAGGCAGCCAGAAAAATTCAGGCATGGTTATCCGGTTCTATGCGGGCCGGCTTTGAACGCCAACCCCGCAGGCCAACCGGGTAACCATGCTTTTTTATATCCGGGCATTGCCATTTTCTTACTATTTTTGCTGCATATTCAAATTTACTTAATGGTCCGCAATATTGGCTGCTAAATCAATAAAAGAAGAAAGTCCGGATGGCACCATGAGTTTCTGGGGGCATCTGGAAGAGCTCCGGGGCCACCTGATACGATCGGCCCTGGCCATCGTTTCGGGTGCCATTGTCGCATTCCTGGCAAAAGACTTCATCTTCAACACCATCATCCTTGCGCCCAAGGAAACCTATTTTTTTACCAACCGCCTCTTTTGTCACATCTCAAGGGAGCTCTCACTGCCTGCCTTATGCATCAATGCAAAACCCCTGCAACTGATCAATATTGATATGGCAGGCCAGTTTACCACCCACATCTTCACATCCCTGATTGCCGGGTTGATCATTGCTGTTCCCTATGTGATATGGGAAATATGGCGTTTCATAAAACCCGGGCTCGAGCCCCGTGAAAAGGAAAACGCCGGTGGCGCCGTGCTCGTCACTTCATTTCTATTCCTTACCGGTGTGATTTTCGCCTATTTCCTTATCGTACCCCTTTCTGTCAATTTTCTTGGAAACTACCAGGTAAGCACACTGGTCGAAAACCAGGTGGCACTGCGTTCATATATTAGATTGGTGACTACCATCACCCTGGCAACAGGAGTGGTGTTTGAGCTTCCCATATTTGTTTACTTCCTCAGTAAAGCCGGCCTGCTTACCCCCGAATTCATGAAAAAGAACCGGAAGCTGGCCTATGTGCTGATCATCACCTTATCTGCCATTATTACCCCACCCGATGTTTTCAGCCAGATCATGGTGGGTATTCCGCTGATCTTTCTTTATGAGATCAGCATCGGCATCTGCAAGCGGGTAACCAGGAGGCTGGAAGAAAAACTTGCATGATTTTTTAACAAATATGCGAATATTTAAATAATAGTTTTATATTTGCACCGCTTAAATGCCTTCCCTTGTATAAAGGAAAGTTTATAAAGAAGGGCTGAGAGAACAGGCTCCGTGACGCCCTGGCAACCGTTCCCCAAAGAGAAAATGGTGCCAAAACCTGCCCGGTAATAAAGGGGTTTATAAACGAAAAAAATTGAAATGAGAATTACTTCTTTTCCATTAAATCATTTCCGAGCGGCCTTTGCTTTTGTCACAACAGGCGTTCCTGTTCCTTTCCGGTTTGCCTTATTGCCTATGTGCATGTGTATGCGCACCATGCGCTACAGTTAACCCCAGCCCCTTTTTCTCCGAATATCTTTGCGCTGCCTGGATGGTGGCGGGGGGCAATATGACCTTGGCGGAGATGATTATGAGCATCAAACAGGCTTACACCTGTCACACAAATTATTAACCATTCATTTTTCACTTTTAACTTTTCTACAGTTATGTCAACAAACAATCAGCATTTCGAAACTTTGCAAATTCATGCCGGGCAGGAGCCTGACCCGGCCACCGGATCAAGGGCTGTACCCATATACCAGACGACCTCCTATGTTTTCAAAAGTTCTGAACACGGGGCCAATCTTTTTGCCCTGAAGGAGTTTGGCAATATCTACACCCGTATCATGAACCCCACCACCGATGTGTTTGAGAAACGCATCGCCGCCCTGGAGGGCGGTGTTGCTGCCCTGGCGGTTTCTTCAGGCCAGGCGGCGCAATTCATTGCCCTGAACAATATTCTTCAGGCAGGTGAGAATTTCGTCTCTACATCATTTCTTTATGGGGGAACCTACAACCAGTTTAAGGTAGCCTTCAAACGCCTGGGTATCGATGTCAGATTTGCCAGGGCAGACACGCCCGCCGAATTTGAAAAACTGATCGATGACAAAACCAGGGCCATTTATATTGAAACTATCGGCAATCCCGAGTTCAACATTCCTGATTTTGAAGCCATTTCCCACCTGGCAAAAAGATATGACCTGCCACTGGTGGTCGACAACACTTTCGGTGGTGCAGGCTACCTCTGCCGGCCGATTGACCATGGTGCCAACATCGTGGTGCAGTCGGCCACGAAGTGGATCGGCGGGCACGGCAACAGCATCGGTGGTGTCATCGTCGATGCAGGCAACTTCAACTGGGGCAATGGCAAATACCCCCAGTTCACTGAGCCATCGGAAGGGTATCACGGGTTAAAGTTCTGGGAAGTATTTGGAACCGACGGCCCCTTTGGCAATATCGCCTTCATCATCCGTGCCAGGGTGGAAGGACTCAGGGATTTCGGACCCGCGCTGAGCCCTTTCAACGCATTCCTGCTGTTGCAGGGCCTTGAAACACTGAGCCTCAGGGTTCAACGCCATGCCGACAATGCGCTGAAACTGGCACAGTGGCTGGAGGGCCTCCCCCAGGTGGAAAAGGTCCACTACCCCGGACTGAAAAGCAGCCCCTACCACGCACTGGCCAACAAATACCTCCGAAACGGCTTCGGCGGCGTGCTGTCGTTTCTGCTCAAGGGCAGCAAGGAGAATGCCACACGCCTGGTCGACAGCCTGAAGCTGGTCAGCCACCTCGCCAATGTTGGCGATGCCAAGAGTCTGATCATACAGCCTTCGGCCACTACCCACCAGCAGCTCACCGATGAGGAACAACTGGCTGCCGGCGTGGTACCCAACATGCTGAGGGTTTCGGTCGGCATTGAACACATCGATGACATCATTGCCGACTTCCAGCAAGCCCTTAAATAATAAACAGAAAACCGCAAAGGGCGCAGAGTTATGCGCAAAGAACGCCAGGTTATCAGAATATAACATCAACTTCATCTATATATTCATCTTTTGCGAACCTCTGCGCGTAACTTAGCGTCCTCTGCGGTTAATCCATCCTCCGCAAAAAAACAAGCAACCCATGACAAACGTAAACAGCAAGCAGGTGATCGGTCTATTTGGATTCGGCGTGGTGGGCGAAGGCCTCTACCACGTCCTGAAAAAGAGCCGCACCACCAATGCATTCATTAAAAGGATCTGTGTGATCGACAAAGAAAAGCAGCGGTCGCTGCGCGACGGCTGTTTTTGTTACGATGCCGACCTCATTCTTAATGACCCGGAGATCAACCTGGTGGTCGAGCTGATCAACGATGACCAGGCTGCCTATGAGATCATCAAAAAAGCCCTGCAATCGGGCAAAAGCGTGGTGTCGGGCAACAAAAAAATGATTGCCGAACACATTGAAGAGCTCATCGAACTGCAAAAGATGTCGGGCTCTGCCCTGCTGTATGATGCCTCGGCATGCGGCAGCATCCCGGTGATCAGAAACCTGGAGGAGTATTACGACAACGACCTTTTACTGAGCATCACCGGCATCCTGAACGGCTCTTCCAACTTCATCCTGAGCCGGATCTTCAATGATGGCATGGGCTACGAGGAAGCCCTCGGGCTGGCCAGGGAACTCGGATTCGCCGAAGCAAACCCAAGTTTCGATGTCGATGGTTATGACTCCCTCTACAAACTGGTCATATTGTCGGCACACGGGTTCGGAACCATCGTGAACCCTGCCGATGTATTTCATTCAGGCATATCTACCCTGGCCCATTTCGACATCCGCTACGCAAACGAAAAGGGTCGCAAGATCAAACTGGTGGCCCAGGCCATCAAAACATCATCCCGGAGCTTCTCACTGTTTGTATTGCCAAAGCTTGTAACCCCCGATGAATACATCTACAATGTGGAAAACGAATACAATGGCGTGATCATCGAAGGGGAGTTTTACGAAAAGCAGTTCATGTTCGGCAAGGGTGCCGGCGGGCTGCCCACAGGAAGCTCTGTGCTTTCTGACATCACGGCCCGCATGCATGGCTACAAATATGAATACAAGAAGAGGAAGTATTTCAACATCCCTGCATACACCAATGATATAGAACTGAAGGTATATGTCAGGAGCCAGCGTGCCAGCGACCTCAAGCTGTTCACCTTTGAACATACGGATGAACAGTATCAGTCGGACGGCAATCACTATATCACAGGTAAGATACGCCTCGACAGCCTGTTAAAACTGAAAAATGAGATTTTTAAAAGAAAAATATTCATTGCCTTTTTTGATTAAACTTTTTTATTGCTGGATTGTTGGGTTGTATAGAAACAATCAAACAACACAGCGATATGAACAATGCCCAGTTTTATTTCGACAGGCCTGTCAATGAGCCGGTCAATCCCTATGCGGAAAGCACGCCCGATCGCCTTGCGCTGGAAAAAGAGATCCAGCGGCAAAGCGATATAGTGATCGACATCCCCCTCATCATCGGGGGCAAGGAGATTTTCACCGGGCATACCGCCCAGGTGGTGATGCCCCACAACCACCGGCATGTTTTGGCCAATTACCATATTGCTTCCGAAAAGGAGGTGAACATGGCCATTGATGCGGCTTTGGATGCCCATAAGCAATGGGGGATGACGTCGTGGGTCGAGCGGGTGTCCATCACCCTGAAAGCGGCCGAACTGATATCCAAGAAATACCGTTACCTGATCAACGCAGCCACCATGCTTGGTCAGGGGAAGAACGCCTTCCAGGCCGAGATTGATGCGGTATGTGAAACGGTCGATTTCATCCGTTTCAATGCCCATTATGTGTCAGAGATTTACAACGACCAGCCCCACTCTGAGATCGGCAACCTGAACCGCATCGAGTACCGTCCGCTCGAAGGCTTTGTGTTCGCCGTAAGCCCCTTCAACTTCACAGCCATTTCGTCAAACCTGGTGCTTGCCCCCGCCGTGGTTGGCAATACCGTGGTATGGAAACCAGCATCCACCTCCCTGCTGTCGAATTACTATCTCATGAAGATATTCAAAGAGGCCGGACTGCCTGATGGGGTCATCAACTTTATCCCGGGCCCGGGAAGCAAGATCGGCAACATCGTACTGAACCACAAAGACCTGGCAGGCGTGCACTTCACCGGTGGCACCAACACCTTTAACCAGATATGGAAAACCGTCGCCAACAACGTTGAGAACTTCCGCTCATACCCCAGGCTGGTCGGAGAGACCGGCGGCAAGGACTTTGTCATGGTGCATCCGTCGGCCGACATGGATGAGGTGGCCACTGCCCTCGTCAGGGGTGCTTTCGAATACCAGGGCCAGAAATGTTCTGCAGCCTCCAGGGCGTATATCCCAAAATCAATGTGGGACTCCGTCAAACGCCGCATCGACCGCAACATGAAGCTGACGCAGGTGGGCGACCCCAAAGACTTCTGCAACTTCGTCAACGCCGTTATTGATGAGTCAGCATTCAACCGCATCATGGGGTATATAGAATTAGCGAAATCGTCGCCCGACGCGGAAGTGGTCTTCGGCGGAAACGGCGATCCGTCGAAGGGATATTTTATCGATCCCACGGTGATCCTTGCCAAAGACCCTCACTTTGTCACCATGGAAGAGGAAATTTTCGGCCCGGTGCTGACCATTTACCTGTATGAAGACCATGCGTTTGATGAAACACTGGAGTTATGCGACCAGACCTCGCCCTACGCGCTGACCGGCTCCATCTTCAGCAAAGACCGCTATGCCACGGTAAAGGCCTGCGCGGCGCTGCGCTACTCGGCAGGAAACTTCTACTTCAACGACAAACCCACCGGCGCAGTGGTAGGGCAACAGCCTTTCGGAGGGTCAAGGCAGTCGGGCACCAACGACAAGGCGGGCTCCTACCTCAACCTCCTGCGTTGGATCAACCCCAGAACCATCAAGGAGACATTCCTTCCACCCACCGACTTCAGGTACCCTTACATGCACGAGAAAAAGTGCGGTTGCTGAAGGTCATGTGCCGGCATTTCATGGCTGGCATAGTGTTGTGATCTGGGTTTAACGACGGTTGTTGCCTCCGCTCTTGCGGCCCGTGCCCTCAGAGAAGTACCTTGTCGTGCAAATTACACGGTCATCTCTCCCCGCAGCGGCCGCTGGAAATATTTCCTCAGGCGGTCAGGCTCGTAGCCGTTGCCAAGCAAATACATCAGCTTGGTCACAGCTGCCTCGGTGGTCATGTCGTAACCGCTTACCACCCCGAGGCGTTCCAGGCCAATGCCTGTCTCGTATTTCCCCATGTCGACGGAGCCTCCCTGACATTGTGATACGTTGCAGACCAGCACGCCACGGCCCACAGCTTCCCTGATGGCCGCAAGGAACCATTCGGCCGTGGGGGCGTTGCCCGAGCCAAAGGTCTCCATCACCACGGCCTTGACCCCTTCGATGGAAAGCACCGACCTGACCACCATCTCATTGATGCCGGGAAACAGCTTCAGAATGGCGATGCCGGTATCCAGGCGCGTAAAGATGCGGAACTCCTGGTCGGTGGCCTGGTGGATCACCGCCTCGTTGAATTTAATTTTCACGCCGGCATGGGCAAGAACGGGATAGTTCACCGAACGGAAAGCCTCAAAGTGAGCGGCATTGTACTTATGGGTGCGGTTGCCACGGTACAGCTGGTATTCAAAGTAGATACACACTTCGGGAACAACGGCCCGCCCGTTTTTACGGGCCGCGGCAATCTCCACCGCGGTGATGAAATTCTCCTTGCCGTCGGTGCGGATCATGCCGATGGGCAACTGAGACCCCGTGAGCACAACCGGCCTGGACAGGTTCTCCAGCATGAAGCTCAGCGCAGAAGCCGTATACGCCATGGTGTCGCTGCCATGCAAAATGACAAAACCATCATACCTCTCATAGTTTTCCTCTATCAGCCCGGCCAGGCGAACCCATACCGCCGGCTCCATATTCGAAGAGTCGATGATCGGGTCAAAGGAGATACTGTCAATCTGGTAGTTGAACTTCCTGATCTCAGGAATCTGACCGGCCAGGTGGTTGAAGTTCACCGGGTTCAACGCCCCCGTCGAACTGTCTTCAACCATTCCGATCGTCCCGCCGGTATAAACTACAAGGATGCGTGGCTTGGGCTCCATGATAAAAAAATTATGCGGTGCCGTTCAATAAATCGTTGTCTAATCCGAAAAGCTTTTTGGCGTTGCCGGTGGTGGTGGCCGCCACCTCTTCCATTGATTTGCCGGTGAGCACCGCTACTTTTTCTGCTATAGCGGCCAAGTAGGCACTTTCGTTTCTTTTCCCTCTATGTGGGATGGGCGGGAGGTACGGGGCATCGGTTTCCAGCACCAGGTGCTCCAGCCCGAATGTCTCTACCACGCTGGCCATGCCACTGTTCTTGTAGGTAACCACCCCGCCTATCCCAAGAAAAAAGCCAAAACCAACAGCCCTCTCGGCCTCCTGCAGGCTGCCCGGAAAACAATGAAACACCCCCTTCAGGGCACTGCCCCGGTAAGCGGCCATCACCCCGAAGATCTCGTTGAGCGACTTGCGCGAATGCACCACCAGGGGCAGGTCGTAACAAAGGGCAAGCTCTATGTGACGGTGCAACGACCGCTTCTGCTCCTCCAGCCAGGTCTTGTCCCAGTAAAGGTCTATGCCGGTTTCGCCGATGGCAATGAAGCTTTCACGCTCCAGCCAATGCTCCACCAGCTCCAGCTCCTTTTCATAGTCCGGCCTCACCGAAGTGGGATGCAGGCCCATCATGGGCAGACAGGCGCCCGGAAAGGCCCGGGCAACACCCATCATGGCGTCAACGGTCTCGCTGTCGACATTGGGCATCAGATGAAGCACCACCCCGGCTTGCCGGGCCCTGCCAACAGCCGCGGAACGGTCATCGTTGAACTGCTCCATGTATAGATGCGTATGCGTGTCGATAAAGATCATCCCGGGAAATACCTTTCAGAATTTGTTCAAAGGTAGAAAACTTTTGGCGAACCATACATCACCCGCATATTTATGGGTGCCTGCCGAAAAAAATCATTGACCGGAAAGGATTCGCTGCAATAACATTTCGGAATACGGATCAAAAGCCATACATTTGTATTTTGCTATGCTTCTAACACAAATGACTCCAATACATGGATAGTTTTGTTGTCTCGGCCAGGAAGTATCGTCCGGCCACATTCGACCTCGTTGTGGGGCAGCGGTCGATCACGGCGACCCTGAAAAATGCCATCAGGAACAAGCAGCTTGCCCAGGCTTTCCTGTTCACGGGGCCACGCGGCGTGGGCAAGACCACCTGCGCCCGCATCCTTGCCAAAACCATCAACTGTGAGAATATTTCCGAAAATATAGAAGCATGCAACGTCTGCGACTCATGCGAGTCGTTCAACCGCTCCTACTCCTTCAACGTGCATGAGCTGGATGCAGCCTCGAACAACTCGGTCGACGACATCCGCACGCTGGTCGACCAGGTAAGGATCCCTCCCCAGCTTGGCAAATATAAGGTGTACATCATCGATGAGGTGCATATGCTTTCCCAGCAGGCTTTCAACGCTTTCCTGAAAACGCTGGAAGAGCCGCCGCCCTACGCCAAGTTCATTCTTGCCACCACCGAAAAACACAAGATCATCCCAACAATACTTTCGCGCTGCCAGATATTTGACTTTGCGCGTATTACCGTAAATGATATTATCGGACAGCTGCAGTACGTGGCCCGTCAGGAAGGGGTGGAAGCCGAACAGGAAGCGCTGCATATCATCGCCCAGAAGGCCGACGGGGCCATGCGTGACGCCTTGTCGATCTATGACCAGCTGCTGAGCTTCAGCGGCGACAGCATCACCTACAAGCAGGTCATCGAAAGCCTTAATGTGCTCGACTACGAATATTTTTTCCGGGTTCTCGACCTGATCCTTGAGGGGGATGCCGCCGGGATGCTGTTGCTGATCGACGAGGTCATACAAAAAGGTTTTGAAGGCTCGGATTTTATCACTGGCTTTGGCAATCATCTTCGCAGCCTTCTGGTTGGCAAGGATGCTTCCACGGTGAAGCTGATCGAGGCGAGCGACGAAGTAAAGGGGAGATACCTGGATCAGTCTGTGCGTTGCGACGATGCCTTTCTGCTGGAGGCGCTGGACCTGAGCAGCCGGGCCGACGTGCAATACAAAACCAGCAGCAACAAACGGCTGACCCTTGAGCTCTGCCTGCTGCAAATGATCTTCCTCTTAAAAAAAAAAGACCGGCCTGAACCGGCTGTGAGGCAGCCCGCCCCGGCGGCAGGGGCCAAAGTGCCAAAACAACCATTACCAGAAACTACAGACCCATCCCAGGAAGAAAAAAAAGAAACGACCGGTGCCACGGGCAGCGCCACCAGGCGAGAAGAAGAACACCCGGCGGCAGGGGCCAACGTGAAAAAACCGGCGCCAACGGAAACCACAGGCCCATCCCAGGAAGAAAAAAAAGAAACGACCGGTGCCACGGGCAGCGCCACAAAGCGCGAAGAGAATCCTCCTGAGGCAGGCCCCGGGCATGTGAAAGACAGCCTTGTTCTGGCAGGTGAGGAAACGGTGCAACCATTACAGGCGCATGCCAGGCCGGCGAAGCCTGCAAAACCGGCAGCAGAAAACATCACCTCGCGCCTGAGCCTGAAGATACACAGCAAGCCGCCTGACGAGGCGGATGATGACACCGACGACGAGCCGGAGGCAGGAGAGCTGCCTGCCGACGACATTTCCGCAGACCAGTTCAGCAGGGTCTGGAAAAGCATGGCAGAGAAATACCAGCAGGAAAGCCAGGGTTTGTACCTTGCCATGACCCGGTATGAACCGCTGCTTGAGAAGGAAGGACTGATCGTGGTGTTCCTGGATAATGCCGTTCAGGAAGACATCTTTTCGGAGAAAAAAATGGAACTGCTGGGCCTGCTGCGCAGGGAGCTGAACAACTACGGCCTGCAAATGGAAACGCGCATCCGTGAAAACGGATTCAAGCAAAAGGCTTATCTTCCCAGGGAGAAGTTTGAAAAGATGCTGGAGAAGAATCCGGATATCGCCAAATTAAAGAAAGAGCTGGACCTGGATTTTGATTATTAATCTTTTTAGCTGCATTTAACAAAACAATATCGGGAATTACCGTATTTTTGTGCCATTATTTCATACATAATTCAATAATCCCTTTACGTTCGTAACTCTCTCTCTTTTATTTCAAATTAATCAATCATTTCCTTAAATCATGAAAAACAAAATATTGATGTTCAGCAGTCTGGCGGCCATAATTTTGTTGGTTTCCGGCACACATGTGTTTTCACAGGGTTCACGTATCGAGTTTACGGAGTACACCCTGGAAAATGGATTGCACGTTATCTTGCACGAAGACAGGACCACCCCCAACGTGGTGGTAGAGATCATGTACCACGTGGGTGCCAAGAACGACCACCCTGAGCGCACCGGTTTTGCTCACTTCTTCGAGCATTTGCTATTTGAAGGTACGGAAAACATTGGCAGGGGTGAGTACTCCGAGATTGTTGAACGGGCCGGGGGGCAATTAAATGCGGGCACTTCGTTTGACTTTACCACCTACTTCGAGCTGCTCCCCTCCAACCAGCTTGAGCTGGGCTTGTGGCTCGAATCGGAGAGGATGCTGCACCCGGTAATCGATTCCATCGGTATTGCCACACAGAAAGATGTGGTAACCGAAGAGATGAAACAAACCCGTGACAACCAGCCTTACGGCAGGCTGCTAACCGAGTTGTTGATGGCATCATATACCGTGCATCCCTATTACAACGACGTACTTGGCAAGGCCGAGCACATCCGCGCCGCCACCGAGGAAGACATCAAACAGTTTCATGCAACCTATTACGTACCCAACAATGCCGTACTGGTGGTGGCGGGAGACATCGAAT
>Ga0114946_10000143_pt1 | contig 41570 bp, 31 predicted proteins | sample WalLakDeSediment_FD_88676 | JGI IMG/M metagenome (GOLD analysis project Ga0114946, IMG submission 88676) | Lake sediment microbial communities from Walker lake, Nevada to study Microbial Dark Matter (Phase II) - Walker Lake 11/02/13 Deep Sediment | ecosystem: Environmental > Aquatic >... | reverse complement strand
GAAGCATGGATTCCGCAAGGAAAAAGAAGATGGACCATCGCACCAAAGAACAGGCAAAAAGAAACCCTACAGCAGCAAAGATCTATCCTCGTCCCACCTTTTCTTTTGCCAAGAAGGTTTCTTGTTTATTTTGCCTTTCCGGTCTTTTGGGGTGGTTCATAGGATTTCGTGCCCAACCGTTCCTTTCCCAGTTTGGTGGAATCCATGTCCCGATTCTGTTCGTACTCCTTGCTTTGCTTTTGAATCTGGTCCTGGAAAGGCTTTGGAGGATCTGGCTTCGACAGGCGTGGGGACCCGAGACATCTGGACTCATCCTTCAAGGGCAAATCACGCTCGGCATGTCCCCAGCTCAGGTGGAAGAGGCATGGGGAAAGCCTATGAAGAAGGAGATGCCTCTCCTTTCCCAAAAAGAAACCACACTGAAATACCTATACAAGGGAATGAAACACCAACATCAGCAACTCTGGTTCAAGAACGATCGACTCATCCGAGTCGATCCTTGATGGCAGCTTAAGAGATTGGCCCATGAAGGACAATCACAAAGCTCTTCTGATCCTGTCTGTCTGTTCCAACGGACGGAACCTTGCGCGCGTTTTTCTCTTGTTCGCCACCTTTTTCCTGTTGGGGTTCGTGTCAGGGAAAGATCTTCGAATCCTTTCAAAAACGATAAGATCTCGTCCTGTCCCCCAGTCCCGCTTTGTTCCATCACAGCCAAGAGAGGAACCTCTCTCGCCCCCCCATGCAATAGAACCCGAAACGATTCGAAATCTGCCCAAGGATCCCATGCTGAGGAGACTCGAAGAACGCCACCCGACTCCATTCCAACAGACCCCCATTCCAAGGACCCATGCGGCAGACTGGATCGCGAGGGGCCGGAACATGACCGCGATCGGACAATGGGAAGAAGCGGTGGAAACCCTCGAAAGGGGTCTTCAATTGTCCAAGGAGGGAAGCGAAGACCAGCACCAGGCGCTCATGGCGTTGGGTGTTGCGGAAAAGGAGACAGGACGTTATCGGACGGCGGCGAATCGCTTTTCCAGGGTGCTGGAATTGTGGGACGATGAAGAGGCGAAAGTGGCTCTGGCTGAAGTGCGGATCCTTCTTCGATATCCCGAAGGCACACCCACCCCTGTCAGTCAATCCCCAACTACATTAGAATTGTTGATGGCTTCCGCTCATGAACTGTCGCCCCAAGAACAGCAAGCCTTGGATTGGCTCCTTAAGAGCAAGGATCTTCAGGACAGGGAAAGATGGGACGAATCCATCGAATCGGTCGAAAGAGCCATTCAGTTGACGAGCGAAGGTTCTGATCTCCACAGAGAGTGCCTCTTGCTGCTGGCTTGTTCCGAATGGTCCAGCGAACGAAGATTGGCAGCCAAACGTACGTTCGATCAGGTTTCCAAACTTTGGGGCGCGGAATACCTGGAGCCGGCCATGCAAAGACTGCAGATCTCCTCGACAGAAATACAGGTTTCGCCATGATTCAAAGGACTTGGATTGTCATCTATTGGAGCCTCTGGCTTCTGAGTGGTTCCATGCTCCTGGCGGAATCCCAAGGTCGGATGAAAATTCCCAAGGGATGTGCGGCCAACCCAGAGGCAAAACCCAGATCTCACGCCGGTCAGATCTGGGCATCTGAAGTCATCCATCTGAAGACAGGTATGACCATGATCTTCGTTCCACCCGGAGATTTTCAAATGGGCTCCCTAACCCATCAGCGCGCAGAGAGCACGGAAATACCCCGCCACCGCGTGACCTTCAGACAGCCTTTTTATCTGAGCAAATTCGAAGTCACACAAGACGCCTTCTATCGTTGGCCAGATAGGCCCCACATGGATTCCGGTCCCGCCCTGGAGGACCTCCCTGTCACCCATGTTTCCTGGTTGGAAGCCTCGGCATTTTGCCAGTGGGCAGATCTGAGGCTTCCCTCCGAGGCGGAATGGGAATACGCTTGCAGAGCGGGGAGCCTTTCCTCTTTCCATTTCGGTGAAGATCAGGCCTTGTTGGGAGAATACGCCTGGTTCCTCTCAAACTCAGGTGAACAGGTACATCCCGTGGGCACAAAGAAATCCAATGCCTGGGGATTTCACGACATGCATGGCAATGTTCGAGAACTCTGTCAGGACATCTGGTACGATTCTTATGTGGGAGCCCCTCATGATGGACAGCCCAGGCTCGATCCGAATTCTACTCAACCACCCTCTGCGCCTGTTCAACGGGTGGTTCGTTCCGGTTCCTGGTATGATTCGGCAGACTTCTGCCGCGCGGCAAAACGTTCCTGGTACTCGGAAAATTTCCGGGACAGCAAGGCCGGTTTTCGAGTCGCTTTGAACGCGGTGGAAGACCCGTCAGTCTCCCAGGTCGAGGACCAACTCGCGGAGTGGAGGATTCGTTGCGATTCGCTCACTTCACAAATCGATCGACTAACCCGCGCACTGGAAAAAGCTGAAAAGGAATATCCCCCTTCCTCTGCCGCGACTGAATCCTTGGACGAAGTGATCACCCAGATCATCGGAAGGCTCGAGAAAGAAACCATACACAACGACTCTACCTCATCGATACCGCCATCTTCGTTCTCGGAAACCCACGCGTACCAGGGTCAACCCCAACGTTCTATCCAAGAACAGGTCTTGACTCCCACGTCCACTCCCACGTCCACTCCCACGTCCACTCCCACGTCCACTCCCACGTCCACTCCCACGTCCACTCCCACGTCCACTCCCACGTCCACTCCCACGTCCACTCCCACTCCCACCAACGAATGGATTCACGAGAAGACAGGCATCCGGTTCATCCAGGTCATGGAAGGCACGTTGATCATGGATCCCATCCCCATGGACGGATGGCGATCCGATTCCACCGCGGAGTCGCAAGAAATCATCTTTGAGAAGCCGTTTTATATCAGCAAATCCCAGGTGACCAACACGCAGTTCGATCAATTTCTGAAAGAAACAGGATACGATGGGACTTTATGGGCGGACGACAAATATCTGGATCTTGGAGAAGGACCTGGAAAACTGCCAAGGGATAGAAAAAAGCCTCAGTGCGCCGTGAGCTGGAAGAATGCCACGGATTTCTGTCGTTGGGCGGGCTTCCGACTTCCTACCGAAGCGGAATGGACATGGGCCTTTCGGAACATCCAGGAGGACAGCATGTACAAGGTGTGGGAATTCTGCCAGGATCCATGGCATGAAGAGGACGCCACTCAACAGTCCCAGCGCGCGCTCCGACGCACCCTGCTTCGGGGAGCGCAAGGGATGGAGGGTCCTGTCAGCATGAAAAGACCTGTCTTCGAGAACGTCACATCCGGCTCTGTGGGTTTTCGGGTGATCCTGGAAGACCTGCCCTGAGCAGCTCTTTATAGATATCGAGGCAATCGGATACAACCTCTTGATTCTTCCACAGTTTCTCCGCCCTTCGCGAGGCATTGGATCCGAGTCGTTCGGCCAGCGAAGGATTCAAAAGAAGCCTGCTCATGGCCCCCGCGAAGTCCCTCGGTGAGTCGAATGGGACCAACAATCCATCTTCTTCATTCCGGATGTACTCAGGTATACCCCCTATCCTCCCCGCGACAATGGGCTTGCCTCTGGCCATGGCCTCGGCAAGGACCACAGGCGACATATTCTCCCACTGTTCCGCCACAACGAATACCCCGGCGGCAGCCATGCGCTCCTCCATGACCTCGCTAGAGACCTCGCCCAACCATTCGATTCGATTCGCGACCCCCAGAATTTCCGCTCTACGTCGTACTTCTTCCTCGTAGGACGCCTCCGAGGGCAAGGCCAGGACCGTCAAAGAAGCGTCCTGAAATTCTCGACATAGAATACCCAGAGCCTCTATCACGACATGGAGTCCCTTTCGTCGTTCCATCCATCCGATAAAGAGTATCTCGTGTGGATCGATAGGAACAGAAGACACGGTCTTCTTCTCCGGCATGGGCAGACACTGACGCAAAACACGAATTCGTTCCCCGGGAATCCCATAGGCCCGAAGTAGATCCGCCGACGCCTTGGACAGAGGGAGAAAGAAACCGATGGGCGCGATTCTTTCATCGAACCAGGCTCTTCTCTTGCCAAACAACCAACGCTGCAGGAAGGCGAGGAAAGTGTACCCGCGACAGTCCACGCATTGAACACCATGAAAGATTCTGCATGGCTTCCCATCCACGGTAAAGAGAGTGCCATGGGGACAAAAAAGCCAGTAGTCATAGACGGAAAGCAGTGAGGGGATTCCAAGCCTTCTCGCCTCTTGAATCAAGGAGAGAGAAAGCACGTTCAGGTTGTGAAAATGAATCAAATCAGGCTTGGAGATCAAAAACCTGCGGCGCGCCGCTCTCCCGGCCAAGGGATCCATGGGAAAGAAACGCCCCTTGGCGTTCAGGATCCTTCTTTCCCATGCCAGCGGAAGGCCTTTCTCCAGGGTGGGAAGAAGATGAAGGGGAACTCCCAATTCCTGGAATCTGACATGCCTGGAAGCGAGCACCTCGGGTTCAATCCTGTCCGTTTCTTTTTGCGCCTGAATCAGACGCCACGTGGCCTGCTCAGCTCCACCCCACACGGGAGACATCCCCGGCAGGTAATTCGTCACGTGACAGACCCGAATCTTCCCCGTCTCCATCACCTCCAGCCTCGTTCCCCTTTTTTCTCCGTCCACTCCTGTAGCGCTTGCCTATAGACCCCGCTCAGCCCCTCCATGTGTGTTTCCCAGGCCAGATTCTTCTCCGCCCACGCGCGACACGCCTTGCCCAGATCCAAGCGCAGCGATTCCTCGCAGAGCAGCCTTTCGATCCCCAACGCAAGGGACTCCGATTGGGCTGATTCCGTGATCAACCGCGGATCGATGGCGCCCAACAACTCGGACGTGGCTCCCACGGGGGTCCCCAGCACGGGCACCCCGGAAGCCATGGCCTCGGCCGTGACCATGCCAAATCCCTCGTAGGCCACGGTGGGAAGCACAAACAGATCACAGGAAGCCATGGCTCGTCTCAATTCCTCTTCCGAGATCCATCCTGGAAACGAGACACAATCCTTCAAGTCGAGCTCTTCCCATATTTTCCTGAATATCCCCTCCTCAGGACCGCTTCCCGCCACAATCAGCCGAAACCGAACACCCCGATCGCGCAACAGTCCGGCCGCGTACAGCAATTGGTCCACTCCATGCCGGGCGGCCAATCGCCTCGCTGTACATAGAATGGCTTCGCCCCGAGGCGCCACGCGTTCCCGCCAGGAAAGGTCCTTGTTCGCAGGACAAAACAGATCCAGATCGACTCCGGCTGGAACGACAGATACTTTCCGTGTAGACACACCTAGATGTCCGAGACAAAGCTCCCTGGAATATTGACTGAGAACAAGGATCCGTTGGCTACGGCGAGCGACGCACGTATCCAGGTTCAAAAGATATCGAGCAAACATTCTCTGCGCGAAATTCGGGGAATCCGATCCTTTCCTGAAACGTTTCTCCTGTATCCATTCCAGGGACCAGATGGAATAGGAACTGGAAACCAAGGGAACATGGTTTCCGCAGGCCAGGACCGCTCCAACCCCTACCAGGGGAAGATGAACGTGAACCAGATCGAATCTTACGTTCCGCAAGAGATTCCGGGTGTACCAGTACCCGCCAAAGATTTCTGTCAAATGAAACGCGGGCATCCAGCTGGAAAACGTCGGGTAGGCGTAGATCGCCATGTCTTCCCCCTGTTCTACACCCCGCCTTCCCGAGGTCCTTCTCGTGAGAACTGTCACCTGGTGCCCCCTGTCCCTCAGCCGGCAGGCTTCCTCGGTCACCATCCGGCTGGCCCCCCCTTTGGATTCGGGCCACCACAAGCTCGTGACAAAGAGGACGTTCATGGCTTCTTCCTGCGACAGGGTTCATCCTGTCCCTGCAAGGCGTACACGGTACAATAAGAACAAGAGGCCGGGGTGCCTCCTTCCCTCAACCTCTTTCGAAGATCTCGGTAGCGTTCACCCCGCCAGATCCTGGAAAAGGGCTTCTCGAACACGTTGCCCAGGCGATTCTCGCGCTGCCATGTCCGCCGGTTGGCTTCATTCCCGGCGCAACACGGCACCACATCGCCGGTAACGAAGATAAAGGGCTCTATCCAGGCAAGGCACTCCCGCATGGAGGGTTTCCTGTCCGTCATGCTTCGATTCCAAATCACATGGACCCCGAGTCTCGCGGCCATTTCGTTGGCTTTTTCCATGTCATCCTGCCTCACCTCCACGTATAGATCATCGATTTCCGGGAAACGATGCAGCAGCTTGGAGAACTGAATTGTGGCCTTCTGGCCCCTTCGAAGTCCATGGACCAATTCAATGAAATCCAGGATCTCATGGATGTTCCTCTTGCAGATCACGAAATGAAAAAAAATCTCCGGGACCCTGTTTCCCTCTTCATGTTTCTTCTCGAACAGCAAACGGATGTTCTCGAGAACCCGATCGAAGCGCGCGCCTCTTCGAATCTGCTCATAGGTCTTCCGCGTGGCCGCGTCCATGGAAATGAAGAGACGATCCACTCCAATCTGAACCATACGTTCCACTTGTACCGCGGTCACAAAATGCAAGGGATCACTGATCTCGATCGTGATGAGTCGCTCCTTGGCCCATTCCAACATCTTCATGTATTCAGGATGAAGGAAACTCTCTCCGATCCCGGTCAATCCCAACCATCGCAGCGTGGGAAATTGTTCCACGATCGAACAAAACGAATCGAAGGACATGTCTCGTGAAGGTTCGGCCCAGTACGTGTGTTCGCACATCAGACAGCGCAGATTGCATCGCGTGGTCACCTCGATCTCCAGATGCTGTGGAAAAGGCGGCCACCAGAAGAAGAGTTTTCTCGATGTGGAAAAACGGTCCGTGATCTTGAGAAGCACGTAGTACCAGGAGAAATGAAAAGCGTACCTGACACCTCTCCGCCGAAGGATCGCTTTCAGTTTTCTCCATCGAAGCGCAAGCAGGCTCATGATGAAAAGGGTCCCATCTCACGCCAGGCGCGTTTCATGGCCAACCAGTCCTCCACACCCACCTCCTTTGTGATCCACAGAACAAGGCCAGAGATTCCCACACCTGTCAGGAGGGAAACGGGCAGACCCATTATGCTCGGAAGCAGCTTGAGGCATAGTCCCAGCGAAAAGGAAGCAAGCGCGGCCACCCAGAGAGACCGCAAGGGCTGCCATCTCAATAGATGCCAGTGCGATCGATAGTAGGGCATCAAAGCCATCATTTCCCCGGCCAACGTCGTGATCGCCGCTCCCACAGCGCCCCAGAGTAGAATGGCGGGAACGTTCAGGGTCAGAACAAAGATAGCCTGCCACAGAAGAATCTTCACGCACTGTTTCTGTTTTCCTGCGGCGGTCAAGGCCTGAGACAAAGCGCTGTTGATGCCAATAAAAAAAAGGGCCCAAAGAAGGAGAGCGACACAAGGGACCGCGCCGATGTAGGCCTCGCCAAAGACCATGGCGATCACGCGTCGGGACAAGACAGTACCTGCCGTGGCGACCAGCATGCCCCAGACGATCATGTGACGAACCGATCGAAGAAGGACACTTTGAAAACCCATCTCCGATACCGCGTGGATCCTGCTCATCAAAGGGAATACGGCTCCAAAATACTGAAACAGGACAGCCAGAAACAGGTAAAAGATCTTGTAAGCGCTTCCATAGACCCCAACCGCTTCTTCGCCCTTGATCCATCCGACAAGAAGCACATCGCCATTGTAAATACACAATCCCAAGAGTCCCATCCCGGCCAACGGCCAGCATTCCTTGAGGACATCTCGCCACAGAAACGGGCCTGGAATATGGTTCCCGCCAGGGCTCATTCTTCGAAGCCGTTCCACCAGAATCCCAGAGCCAATCAGACCGGCCACAGCCAGCGAAAGAGGCACACGCAGAAGATCTTCGACCCCCCGAACCAAAAGCGATACCATCATCAGATACAGCAGGGCTTGAACCCCAATGGACACACCCACCACACGTGTTCTTCCCAATCCCTTGAAGACCCAGTCCAGGGACAACGCAGCCGGGAGATGAGCCAAAGCGTACAGCAAGAACACCCTTCCCAAAGCCGGGCCACAGAATTTCCATATCACCGGCACCATGATCAGAGAAACCACGGCCCAGAAGGACAACCTGATACAACAGACCCGTTGGGCATATTCCCTGGCTCTTCCGGGTGTTTTGGCGGTTTCCCTGGCACCCCACGTGGGCAACCCAAATTGGGCCAGGAGATGAACGTAGGAGGCCAACGCCAGTCCCAAACTGATCTGTCCGAATCCTGCCGGCCCCAGGGATTGGGCAATATGCATGGTGGCCAGAAACCCCGCGGACAGATAGACGGCCTGTCCCACGAGCAGATAGAGAAAATTGGCCAAGGTCGAACCGGGCGTGGTCTCCCGAAGAGGTTCCCTCATTCGCTGTCCCGTCCCATCATTCGCTCTTTGATGGCCCGAATCCATCGACCTGGAACCTTCCCTGCCACCTTGCGCTTGAGCGCCTGGGCCCGTTCATAGATCTCTCGTTGTTCCTCGACAGGATAGGCCCATCCCACGGGGCTGGAGCCCTCGCCATAGAAAAGGGCGTCTCGCGCAGCTTCCCTCTCCGGAGGAACGAAATAACTGAAAAAACCCTGAACCCTCCGTTTCTCGCACCATTCGATCGCCTTGAGGTCGCTTTCCCTGCTGGATCCAGGCAATCCAATGATGAAGTAACCGCTCACCGTTTCAAAAAACGGCCTAGCCGCAGCCACAGCGGCCTCAATTTGCTCCAGAGTCACCCCCTTCTTGATGACCCTCAAAACCTCGGAATCCACGCTTTCCATGCCAAAGTTTACCTGTGTGCAGCCGGCCTGTCGAAGGGCTTCGGCCATCTCGGAATCAAATCCATCTACTCTGAGCCCATTGGCGCAACGCCATGAACGAAAAAGACCTTGCACGGCTCGACAGAAGGAGATTACATGCTGTTTGTCCACATTAAAACAGTCATCCAAGATTTGAAAGCGGCGAATCCCGTATCGCTTTCGGGCATCTCGCAACTCCTCCACGCAATTCTCCGCGCTTCTGGCCTGCCATGGCCTGGCCCGACTGGCGCAATAGGTACATCCAAAAGGACAGCCGTGACTGGTCATGATGCTGTAATGCCACTCTCCTGAACGCCATTTCTTCGCGAAGAGATCCTTGGAATCGAATCGGTCGTACTCTGGGAAGGGCAGCGTATCCGAAAACGCCTCCTGATATCGAATGACATCTCCTATACCCAGAAACGGATAACAGCACTGGACCTCCACAATACCCAACACCGTTTTTACTTCCGCTTCAGGGTATCGATCCCTGTAGGCTCGATGGATCTCTTCGTAGGCCGAAAGGCTTCGGGATTGCACGGACACCACCAGCCTTTCGACCTTCTTGTCCAGATAGCGTTCCCTGTCATACGTCCTGGTATTGAGATCCACCACGGGATACTTGGATAAAGCGGACACGTAGGCCAATTGCAGATTGGGCACGTCCCGGTTGCTCCTGGCATCCGGATTGACCAGAATCGTCTTCCCGTTTCTATTCATGGGAATCACTCTTCATGAAGGTTCCTCCGGCGCGAGGAAAGCCCGGGCCTTCTGGAGATCCAATGGATGGGTAATGTTCACATAGGTACCCTGAAAAGGAATGGCTTTGACAAGCTCTCCCGCGTCGATCATGGCCTGAATGACATCGGTGATCTCTTTTTCATTGCGCAAGGAGGAGGGACGCGATTCAGCGATATATCTGAACACCTTCCTGTAAAAGAAGTAGTATCCCATGCCACACAGAGGGTTCGGAGCGGTCTTGGGTTTCTCCACCACCCGTTGGATAGATCCTTCCATCGAACCTGTCACGGTTTCCACGGAATAACTTCCCAAAACATCCTTTGGGGTAGCCATGCAAACGCCCACGCCCTGCTCGAAATGCCTGGGAAAAGCGAAATGTCCCGCGCACAAACAATCGCCAAGGACCACCATGAAACGATCCCCCACCAGGTCCTCCACCGTCTGGATCGCGTCCGCGATGCCGGCCAAGGTCTTGGGTTCCGCAAACTCGCACTGGATCCCCAGACCTGGAACATAGCCAAGGATATCCTCCTTCCTGTGTTTGACCACGAAGATGAACCGGTCCGTGAATGCAGACCAATACCTCACGATATGCCAAAGAATGGGATAACCGGCCACTTCGATCATGCTCTTTTGGCGTGTCAGGGAGAGAGGAAGAAGACGACTTCCTCGACCACCGCACAACACCACACAAGGAGGAGATTCTCCGGCGAACCAGGACGGGATCTCTGAACCGAAAGAAACCATGCCTCCACTCATGTCTCTCATTCTACAAGCCTGAAGCCAAGCGAGCCAGCGCGCACGCGCGCCGGCCTTGCGCAAATAACCTTTCAGGGGTCGCTTGCGCTCAAGCTCTTTCTACACTACCGTAAACCACATGAGGATCAAGAGAAGAAGGCTTTTTCAATGCCTATTCTTCCTTGGAGTCTTCCTGGCTTATCATTTCCTGGTCGACGGCTTGGGATGGCCTGGAACGGGATCGCGACAACCTCCAGCGGTATCCTTCCCTGAAACCTCCTTGGATTCGCGCCAATGGATGACGCTGGTCTTTGCCGAGCTTCAAGATACGCCGCTTCGTGACATCTGTATCCCAGGAACCCATGATTCCGGGAGCTATGCCATCCGTGGCATCTACAAGAATGCGGGAAGAACCACGAAATGGACCTTGAAAGAACAGTTGGAGGGTGGATATCGGTATTTGGATCTTCGAATCGCGTGGCGCAAAGGATCGTTCCACATGGTCCATGGAATCTGCACCTCGGCCCTGGCTGAGGAAGGATTGAGCGACATCGGAAGATTTGCGCGCGATCACCCCAGGGAAATTGTGCTGGTGAAATTCGTGCCCATTGGGCTCGATTCCTCCCAACGCCAACGCCTGACTCGAAAACTGATTTTACCCCATGTGGGAGATAGAATGCTCGGTCCCATGGGAAACAATGTCACCTTCAAAGACTTCTGGGAAAAGGACAAGAATATCCTTTTCGCTTGGTGCGGCAAGGACTTCGACCAGTTCTCGGAGTTGTACTGGCATAAAGAATCCCTGATCGTGGAACATTGGTCCAACACCGACAACGTTCTCTTCCTGGTCGAGGATCAGGTTCGTTCTTTCATCAAACTGCAAAGAGACGGGCGTTTCCATGTAGCCCAATTGGTCATGACCCCCGGTCTTCGCTCCTTCTTTCTTCACGGATTGAGCATTCAGGACTTGACATACAGAGAGCTGGACCAGGCATCCTTGATCCTGTTGTTGGCCAGGGAAGGTCGAGATCGTGGAAAGCATCCCAACATCATGATGGTCGACTTCCCGGAACAACAGAACGCTTTTGGAGCGTGCATGGAAGTTTTACGACTCGCCGGTTTTCATCCCTGATTGGCGACGAATCCCGGGGCACCTCCTGCTCCCGGGGCTTCGGCAGGACCTCCAGCCATCCGCGCCAGATACACAACGCCCAGCGTCTCGATATGATCCGCAACATTCGCGAAATAATTCAAGTGAGCTTGCTCTTCCTCTGTGATCCGCTCGAACAGCTTGGCGCTAAGGATGTCCCTGTTGGCCAGACAAACCTCCATGAACTCGTTGTAGTCCTCGATCGCCGTGGTCTCCAATCCCACATCCATGGCCAAGGCTTCTTCTATGGACTGTCCCTTCTTGGCCTTCATGTCCGGCTCCGTGGTGGGCTGTCCACCGATCTCGAAGATACGCTCGGCGAACATTTCGGCGTGTCGCATCTCATCAATGGCAATAAGTTTCACATTGGCCGCCACTTGTCCGTAATCCGCGTCATCCAACGCGTAGTGTTGCGCCATATATTGCAGGATCGCGGTCAACTCGGCCGCTCGTGCCTTGTTCAATACCTCCAGCACCTTTTCTTTCCGAACATCTGGATTTCCCTGTTTTTTGGGAGACTTTTTGGCTGACACGTTTCTCATCTTTGTGCTCTCCTTCTCGTTTTAGACAAAGTGTGCCTCTTGTGTACAACAATCCCTCACCTTCATTCCATCATTATATCGAAACCACATCTTGGATCGATTCGGGTTCACTAAATATTTGACACTCGAAAATTTACGTCTTTTGACGCCCAAGCTTTGGATGCGTCGCAACAACCTCTGTCTTCAGCTTGCGGCGCGTGATATTGTATGAATCTATCCAACGGGGCGCTTGGCCCCATGGCGGAGTCTACAAGAAAGGGATCAGACATGGATGCATTGGCCCTTCACGGAGGCCCGGCGATCAGGCACACACCGTTCCCATCACGTCATCCATTTGGACCCAGGGAAGAAGAGTTGCTGCTACAAGCTCTTCGAAGCCAGGACTTGTTCGGAAAAAGCGGCACCATGGTCAAGGAATTCCAGCGCAGATTCGCGTCCTTCTACGGAGTGAAATACGCTCAAAGCACTACGAGCGGTACCGCGGCATTGCACGTCGCCGTGGGCGTTGTGGATCCCGACCCAGGGGACGAGATCATCACGGCACCCATTACGGATCCGGGAAGCGTCATGCCTGTTCTGCTGCAAAACGCCATTCCGATCTTTGCGGATGTGGATCCCGTCACGTTGAACATGACTCCGGAATCCATTGAGGCTAATATCACGGACAGAACCCGAGCCATCATTCTCGTTCATCTCTTTGGACGGCCCTGCAACCTGGAAGAGATCCTGCGGATCGCCGAAAAACACGATCTCATTCTGATCGAGGACTGCAGTCAATGTCACGCCACAAAATACCGCGGAAGATTCGTGGGCACCTTCGGTCACATGGGATGTTTCAGCTTGCAGCAATCCAAACACATGACCACCGGAGATGGAGGTATGACCATCACCGGGGACAAAGAGACCGCGGAACGACTCCTATTGTTTTCTGACAAGGGATGGGACTATCAATACATGGGCAAGAGGAACCATGCCTTTGTGGCCCCCAACTATCGAATGACCGAGATGCAAGGGGCCGTGGGACTGGCCCAACTGGAAAAGCTCAGACAGGTAGTAGAGAAGAGGATCGATCTCGGCAGACGGCTTTGTCAACTCATCCAGGATGCCCCGGGAATCACGGTCCTTCCCATGGAAACGGATCGTGAAGTGTCCTGGTGGAACTTCATCTTCCACATCACGGGACACGACCCGGATCTCTTTTGCAAGGCACTCAACGAAGAGGGAATCCCTGCTGGCTGTCACTATATAGGCCAACCGATCTTTCTATGCGGCAACTTCCTCATCGAGAAGAAGACCTATGGAAAGAGTCACTGTCCCTTCTCCTGCTCCAAAACGTCCAGGAACTACACCTATTCAAGTGAAAGCGTACCAGGCGCCACACAGGGATTGCGAACCGTATGCGTCATGGGGTTACATGAGCACATGGAGACGTGCGATATAGAAGACATGGCTCGGGCCATACAGAAGGTCGCCCAAGGCCTTGATTGATATGATTCGGAGCAAGGACGCCTTTGTCCTCAGCCGGACCCGCGTATCCTGGATGCGCCGCAACAGGGAGGTCAATCCGTGACAGAAAAGCCGAAATCCAAGGCAGTGGAAAGGAACTACCTGCACGCCAGGGAACGATTCGAACAGGTGGGTGTGGATACGGACAAGGCCATCGACAACCTCCAGTCCGTCTCCATTTCGGTCCATTGTTGGCAAGGCGACGATGTGGCAGGTTTCGAGGCGCCGGACAGCAACCTTGGAGGAGGCCTGGCGGCCACAGGGAACTACCCTGGAAAGGCGAGAACACCCGATGAGTTGAGGGCCGATGCCGGGAAAGCCTTCAGCCTGATCCCGGGCAGACATCGTTTCAACCTGCACGCCTTCTACGCCAACCTTCAAGGCAAATCCGTGCAAAGAAACGAACTTCAGCCGGAGCATTTCCTGGACTGGATCGATTGGGCAAAGGAACAAGGCCTGAAATTGGATTTCAATCCCACGTTTTTCTCCCACCCCAAGGCGGAAGACGGTTTCACCTTGTCCCACGCCGATCCAGGGATACGGTCCTTCTGGGTGGAACATGCCATGGCTTGCAGGAAAATCGGGGAGGCCATGGGCCAAGCCCAGCAAGATCCTTGCCTGGTGAACCTGTGGATTCCCGACGGCTACAAGGATCTGCCCGCGGACCGTTGGTCGCCCAGAGAAAGGCTCAAGTCTTCCCTGGACCGTGTCTTCTCGGAAACCCTGGACAAGTCATGCATCAAGGATTCCCTGGAGAGCAAACTCTTTGGGATCGGGTCAGAGTCCTACGTCGTGGGTTCTCACGAGTTCTACCTGGGCTATGGCATGGCGCAAAACATCATGGTCTGCCTCGATATGGGACATTTTCATCCCACGGAAAGCGTGGCAGACAAGATCTCATCCATACTAACCTTCATGGACGAAATCCTGTTGCACGTCAGCCGAGGGGTACGATGGGATAGCGATCACGTGGTGATTCTGAACGATGATCTGCGTGCTCTGACCGAAGAGATCGTGCGCGGCAACGCCCTTTCGCGGGTTCATATCGGACTGGACTATTTCGATGCCAGCCTCAATCGGGTGGCAGCCTGGGTCATCGGTACGCGCTCCATGCTGAAAGCCCTTCTTTGTGCTCTCTTGCAGCCGCAAGATTTGCTCAAAGAATGGGAGGCCACGGGAGATCTTACCGGCAGGTTGGCGCTCATGGAGGAAACAAAAACGCTTCCGGTTGGATCCGTCTGGGAATATCACTGCGAAAAAGCAGGAGTACCCACAGGAATGGATTGGCTCCATGAGATTCGAGACTATGAAAAGACAGTCCTGTCCAAACGCTAGTTCCCCCCTGATCCCTTTACGATTCTCAGGATTTTAGTTAAAATCGTACGCTTTGGCAAAAGTGGGACCCGGCAACCGGAGGCGGGCCGCAGGGTCCTTGAAGAAAGGAGTTCCCTTTGACATTTGATCCGACACCTTCGTTCTACGGACCAGTGATCTACATTCTGTTCCTCGCGGGGGCTCTGGGTTTCTTTGCCAGGACCATGTGGGGACGTTTCCTTCTTCTCAAGAAAAGCCAACCAGATCCGCGATGGAATCGCTGGCTGGAACGGGCAAAACATATGTTCCTGTATGCCATTGGGCAGAAACGGATCATTGCGGGCGATCTGATCCCTGGAATCATTCACGCTTTCATCTTTTGGGGCTTTCTGGCCGTCGGTCTCAACACGTTTCATCACGCAGGCAAGGGAATCATCGCGGGATTCCATCTGCCTTTTCTGGGACCCAACAATATTCTGGGCGCTCTGTACATCGTTTTCCGCGATCTCTTTGAGGTACTTGTCCTCATCATGGTTGTGATCTCCATCTACCGTCGGGCCGTGGTCAAGCCTGAACGGATGACTCTTTCCGGAGAAGCCCAGCTTATTCTCTCTTTTATCGGGATCCTGATGATCACTGATTTCTTCATTAGTGGCGCCGAGGCTGTAGCGGACCCTCCACGTTTCCTTTGGTCCCCGGTTCAGGCGCTCTTCGCCGGCATGATGGGTTCCATGGGAGAGGGAGCCCTCAAGGCGGTCTATATCCTGAACTGGTGGATTCATACCATCGTGTTGTTTGTTTTTCTCAATTTCTTGCCGTTGGGGAAACACTTTCATGTGATCACATCCATACCCAATGTCTTTTTCTCCAAATTGGACGACCAGGGCCCCATTGGGACGCTCCAAAAGATCGATCTCGAGGACGAGAACGCAGAAAGCTTTGGATATTCCAAGATCGAAGATTTCACCTGGAAACAGAATCTGGACCTCTACAGCTGCACGGAATGCGGTCGCTGCCAGGAGTTTTGTCCCGCTCATCTTACCCAGAAGCCACTTTCCCCCAAGGAGATTATCGTAGACTACAGGGATCATCTGTACGCGAAGCAGGATCTTATTCTGGGGAAGATTCAAGACAAGTCCTGGGATGGCCCTCAACTCACGAGCGAAGAGGTGGTCTCCGAAGACACCTTATGGGCCTGCACGACGTGCCACTGGTGTGAAGAGGCTTGTCCCGTCTTCATTGAACATATCGATAAGCTGGTGGAACAACGAAGAAACCTGGTTCTCATGGAATCCAGCTTCCCACAGGAATTGATGCCAGTGTTCAAGGGCTTGGAAAACAATTCCAATCCTTGGAACATGGGCGCCGCCAATCGAGGCGATTGGACTCAAGGACTGGATGTACCTATCTGGGAAGACAACCCAAAAGCGGAATATTTGTATTATGTGGGATGCGCGGGCTCTTTTGACGACAGAAACAAGAAGGTGTCCCGCGCTCTGGTTCAGCTATTCAAGAAGGCCGGGGTGGACTTCGCGATTCTTGGAGCTGAAGAACAGTGCTGCGGAGATCAAGCCAGAAGATTGGGCAACGAGTATCTCTTCCAAATGATGGCTCAAACCAATATCGACATCTTCAAAGAATTGGGCGTCAAAAAGATCGTCACGGCCTGTCCTCATGGTTACAACGTGATGAAAAATGAATATTCACAAATGGGAGGTGAGTTCACGGTCGTACATCACACGGAACTCCTTCAGGATCTGATTAGGCAAGGCAAACTGAAGTTGGAAAAGCCCCTGGGCCAAACGGTTTCCTATCATGACTCGTGTTATCTGGGACGTTACAACCAGATTTATCAACAACCCCGGGAAGTTCTGGCTCACATCCCGGGACTGCAGCTCAAGGAACCGGATCTACATCATCAGCGGGGTCTTTGTTGTGGGGCAGGTGGAGGCCGCATGTGGCTGGAAGAGAACCTGGGAAGCAGGATCAATCAACTTCGCCTGGAACAGATGGCCGCCACTGGGGCCAAGCTCATGTCCGTGGCCTGTCCCTTCTGTATGACTATGATCGCTGATGGCATCAAAGAGACCAACCGGGAGGAAGAACTCGCCGTCAAAGACATAGCGGAAATGGTCTTGGATTCGATGGCTTGATATCACGGGTATCGTCTTGAAGGCATTTTCCCCTCTTGGGTCTCGTTCAACCCCTTCAGGGTCTCGACCTGAGCGAAGGAATCGGGGTAAACTCTCAGTGAACCTGAACCATGCGAGGGTTCCACATAACGGCAGGGCAAGGAGAGAGTGAATCCTCTAGGATCATGCTCGGCTCGCTGGAAGGTTCATCATGCGAGCCTGCGCAAACAGGGACGGACGGAGAAGCATTCGTGAGAACCCTGAGGCAATATATCCTGAGAGAGTTTTTCATCTCCTTTGTGCCCATCGTTTTGCTCTTGACAAGTTTCCTGCTCTTTGGAAGAACGATCATCGAGGTGATCAATCGGGATGTACCCATTGTCGCCATTGGAAGAGTTGGGGTCTGGCTGATCCCGGAAGTCTTCGGCTATACCATTCCCATGGGATTCCTTCTGGCCTGTCTCATGTCCTTCGGTCGTTTGGCCAGCGATCATGAGATCCTGGCCATTCGGGCCGCAGGAATCCATATCCTGTATCTATGTCTTCCAATAAACCTATTGGGGCTGTGTATCAGTCTCGTTCTGATCGGCATGAATGCCACGTTTCTGCCTCATTTGAAACACCGAAGTAAATTGGAAGCGATCAGGATGGCCGCTCTCTATCCAGCCTATATCCTGCCCGAAGGAGAATGGTTGGATGTATTCGATGATTTGCGGCTTCTGGTGGAACGCAAGGACCCCAAAACCAATAGATTGTTCAACGTAAAGATCGAGAAAGAGGATGAAGGGGGAAGGCTGATCATCATTCAGGCGGTATCCGCCGAGATCAGGGGATCATTACAAGGCAGGGATCTTCAAATCATCATGAATGAGGTCACCATCACTCAGGATGTGGATGGAGATGAACACAGCATCTATAAGGGCGATTTTCGAACCTGGAAGCAGCGTCTGAGCGTGGAAGAAGTCATGAGAAAGGAAGTCGAATTTCGTCCTGGCGACATGAATATCTTTGAGCTGGCTGATCGAGTAAAACATTATGAAAAATATGAGGAAAGCGAAAGGGGACGCGATCGCCATCAAATCTTCCGTTGCGAACTCCATGAGAAATTCAGCCGTCCCTTTTCCGTCTTCATCTTCGCCCTGGTTGGAGTCCCTCTGGCCATCAGCGCTCGTACAGGAGGACGCGCTACAAGCTTTGGCTTCGGCTTTGTCATCTTCGCAGTATACTATCTACTCATGTTGCCAGGGCAAACCCTTGCTGAAGATGGAAAGATTCCAGCTTATATCGGGATGTGGATATCCAATCTCATCCTGGCGTCGGTGGGGTTGGCTTTGAATAAAAAGATCGCGACAGAATAGGAACAGAGAAGTAAACGGATCATGCGTGTTCTCCACATCCATATATCAGGACGTTATATCAAGGTGTTCGCCGCCTCTTTGGTGGCCGTGACCTGCATTTGTTTCCTGGTGGACTTCCTGGAGAAAATGGATCCCATATCCCAACACAAGATCTCCGCGCCGCATCTGGCTCATTATTATCTACGGATGACTCCATACTATTTCCTTTGGTTCCGAATTCCGGCCTTGGCCTGCCTCGTGTCCGCGTTGATCGTTTTGGGGACGCTCCAGAAGGACCACGAGCTCTTGGCTATCAGCGCCTCGGGAATCAGTTTGCTCGTCGTACTTTTCCCAATCTATCTGGTCACTCTGGGCATTTGTCTCATCAACCTCTTCATCAACGAACTCATCGTGCCGCGTACCTTTTCCCATCCAACCGTCTTGTCCATACATAAGAAATTGAGCCGTAGTCTCTCCGAGAAACCGGAGGATTGGAACTTCTCTTGCCAGGATGACGAGGGCAAGATGTACAGGGTCTATCATCTCAATGCCACGGAAGGCAGAATGACCAACGTGGTGTATTACGAGACGAGACGCAACGCCACGCTCATCTACAGAATCTCAGCTAAACGTGGCCTTTGGTCCGAGGAGCAACAGCGATGGATTTTATATGATGCGGAAGAATGGCTTTTCGACGAGTCAGGTGAACCCCTTCGCCGAGTTTTTCACGAAGAAATCGTATCCGAGATCAAACAAACACCCGAGGATTTTCTATCCAGACACCAGCTACCCGCGGAAATGTCCACACTGGAGTTCAGACGCCATATTGAACAGTTGAGAGCGCTACATTTCGATCCAATCAAAGAAGAGGTGGAAATGTACGCCAAGTTGGCCCTCCCCTTCGCGACTCTACCCATCATGGTTCTGGGCGTTCCCATCATTTTGCGCACATGCAAATACGGCATGGCCGCCGGTCTTGGAGCCTGCGTATGCATCCTGGTCGTTCTCTTCCTTGCCACCATGGGGACCCTGCCTTTGGGGCGAAGTGGGCATCTCAGTCCCTTCCACGCAGCCTTTCTTCCATCCTTCGCGACTTGCATCGTGGGGCTGGTTCTTTTCCTTAGAATCCAACAATGACACGACTGGATCGACATGCACGTGGTCTGCGCGCGGTCTTGATCACCCTGTGCCTACTGATTATTCTCATAGGGTAGGGAAACATTTCCAACCAGAGGGAGACACCATGAACGATGCATTCATCACCGAGAATTTCATGCTGGACAACGAGACAGCCATCGAGCTGTTTCATCGGCACGCAAAGGATCTTCCCATCATCGATTACCATTGCCATCTTTCCCCTGAACAGGTTGCTGAAGACAAACGCTTTGAGAACATGACTCAGCTCTGGCTGTATGGAGATCACTACAAATGGAGACTTATGCGGACCTGTGGAACGGAAGAATATTACTGTACCGGGAACGCTTCGGACAGAGAAAAATTCCAGAAGTGGGCTGAAACCGTGCCGCGCATCCTTCGAAACCCCCTATACCATTGGACGCACATGGAGCTGAAACGCCCTTTTGGAATCAGCGACAGGCTCTTCACTCCTGAAACAGCAGAGGAAATCTGGAGAACTTGCCAGGAAAAGCTGGCTGAACCCGCATTCTCGGCCCGAGGCATCATGAAACAGATGAACGTGGTTCTCGTTTGCACCACCGATGATCCTGCGGATGATCTTCAACATCATCGCATTCTGGCCCAAGACAAGGAATTCCCCATTCAGGTGCTTCCCGCCTTTCGCCCTGACAAGGCCATGTCTTTGGATCGCCTGGAGACCTACAATGCCTATTTGGACAAGCTTTCTCTTGTCAGCGGGGTGGATATTTGCGACTACGATTCGCTTTTGGAGGCCATTCGAAGACGCCACCAGGTTTTCCATGAGCAAGGTTGCCGTTTGTCCGACCATGGACTCGAGACCCTTTATGCCGAATCTTATACAGAAAAGGAATTGCGCGAGATCTTCTCCAAGGTCCGCGCAGGGGCGTCGATCCGTCGAGAACAGGAACTGAAACTGAAATCCGGTCTTCTGTACGAGTTTGCCATTCTGGACCACGAAAAGGGCTGGACACAGCAGTTTCATATCGCGGCACTGAGAAACAACAACCGAAGGCTCTTCAAAGACCTGGGACCGGATGTGGGCGGAGATTCGATCGGGGACTTCCCTTTCGCCCAAGCCATGTCCTCTTTTTTCGGACGGTTGGACGCGGAAGATCGTCTGGCCAAGACCATCGTGTACAGTTTGAATCCCACCCACAACGAGATTCTTTCCACCATGATCGGAAATTTCCAGGATGGAAGCATGCCAGGCAAGATGCAACTGGGAAGCGCCTGGTGGTTCAACGATCATGCGAGTGGCATGCTCCACCAGATCGAAGCCTTGTCCAGCACCGGAGCGCTCAGCACCTTCGTGGGCATGCTCACCGACTCGAGATCATTCCTCTCCTACGCCCGGCATGAGTACTTTAGGCGCCTTCTGTGTAACCTGCTGGGTGGCGAGATGGAAAGAGGACTTCTTCCCAAAGACATCGACCTGTTGGGAGACATGGTTCAAAAGATTTCGTATTTCAACGCGGCTCGTTTCTTTGGCTTTCAAGGGCTTCCCATGCTTTGAGGACGCAAGACCTTCTTGGATTCACAGAGATGACTCCATCCAATCCCACGTTATGCGAACGATTGGACGAATCTCATTGTTCCGTCTTTCTGCTCTCGTCTGCTTCCGCCAAGGCGTTGACCAGATCGATATACTGTTGCATGGCAGCTTCTTGGCTGGTTCCCTTCAGGGTCTTCCAGCTATCGTACTTGGCTCGTGCCACCACATTGAAGGCGCTCGGTCTGTTGCCTTTGCAGTCCCCTTCATGGGATTGCTTGTACAGCGCGTAGAGCTGCAACTTGACCAAGTCATCGGGCGCCTTGGAAAGAGTGACCACCTTCTCGGCCGCTTGTCGGAAACGGGACGTAAGATCCTGGGACATGGCATCTACCTTTCATGATGTTCCGAACCGGTATATCTCTCTTATACTCCATTTCGTTTTGGATCACAAACCCGTGTTAAGACCGATTTGCACATCCGCCTCTTCTGAGGTTCGATCCTCCACCAGAACGCCCTTGGCCATGCGGTTGGAACTGATGATTGCGGATTTCACCTGGGACCCCAGGGAAATCTTCCAGTGATCTTCTCGATTCGTCTCGAATTCACAGCCCAGAACGATCAATCCCTCGCAATTGGCCTGAATGCAAGCCACGCCTTTCTCCTGCCTGTCCCAGTTGCTGAAGTGACATCCATTGAAAAACACAGTGCCCTTTCCTTCGAGACAAGCGTGGTACGTCTGTTCCCGGTTGGCCCAAAATCCACATCCCACGAACTTGACCTGTCCCTTGTTGGAAGGAGCCACCTGGACCCCGGACATGAACATGCCGTTTACGAAAGAAATACCTGAACTGGCTCCCACATCATCCACTCTCACGGCGCATGGAGTGATATCCATATAGCAATTGGTGAAGACTCCACATCCCGGGGAGGTTTTCTCGCCCCCGTCCACGCTGCCCCTGAAGAAATGCATGCCTGTGTTGTAAAAGATGGAAAAGCAATTCAAGGCCATCTCTCCATCCACCTTGCCAAACAAGAAAGCAGTACCCTGTGTCCTGGTGAACTCCCAGGTAGGACTGGAAGGATCGGTATCCCAGAAGGGCCAGAAATGAACGTTTTCGATTCGACCCACATCGTAACACTGGTTGATATAGATTCCTTTGAACAACGCCTGCGCGTAGAGTCCATTGACATAATGCCTTCCGCAAAACTTGGATCCGAAATCCACCGCTTGATAAGGATTGATCATGGTGACATGAAGGATGGTGCAGTTGTCCCCTTCTCCCTGAACCGTCCATGGATAGGGATGAGGAGGGTTTTTCCTGACTTGTTCCGGATAGTAAATGGTCAATCCTTTCAAGGTAGATTGTGTGTTCAGCGAGAGAAAGGGTGTCCCTTCTTCATCACCTTTTCCTGCCACAGGCATAAGTACACTCCCGGCGTTTACCAGATCTCCGCGTTGTGGCGCTCGCCATATCCCCTCCAAGGTCACATTCTTCGGGACATTCAGATTTCCCCTCATCAAAAAACGTCCCCTGGGCACAAGAACCACGCCTCCGCCTTCTTCCGCAGCCTTGTTCATGCATTCCTGAAACGCAGCGGTGTTATCGCTCCGTCCATCGCCTTTCGCCCCGAATTCCGTCACATCGTAGATACCTTCCAGGGCATGCACCCAGGAAACCAGGCAAAGAAAGATACAAGAAACAGAGCCTGTCCATTTCCACATCATCATGGAAGACGCCATATTCCCAACCTGCCTTTCTCAACAACACCCCCCCGCAGTCCATTTTGAACTCGGGTGGTGTAAAATGGTTCCGACCTAAGGGCACAGGACAACATAACTTCACATTCTGAGGGGCAACTCTATCCTTATCTTCGAACGCACCTTCATCGAGAAATCCTCAACGTATCTCGGATACGCCTGCGGTTTCGCTCCATCGTTGCATTCGAATCTAACGACAGTTTCACCCCCATACCTGCGAAGTGTAAATACTCAGTGTACAACAGATGGAACGGTCCACCCTCGGCCAAAGCATGCCGGGTCCAGGGTGTGCCGTCGGGCGACATCACGGATAAGGAGTGGAGGATGAGCGAAAAGATTCAATGGGGACTCTTGGCTACGGGTGCGATCGCGAAGGCATTTGCCAGGGGATTGTCCAACTCGAGAACCGGGGAACTATGGGCTGTGGGTTCTCGCACTCAAGACAGCGCGAACGCGTTCGGCGCTGAATTCGGCGCAAAGAAGCGGTACGGAAGCTATGAAGAACTTCTGTTTGACCCGCGGGTACAAGCTGTCTATGTTTCCACCCCACACCCTTATCACGCGGAGTGGGCGATCCAAGCCATGGATGCAGGCAAACACGTGCTGGTGGAAAAGCCCATCGGTATGCATGAATACGAGGCCCAGGCCATGATCGAAGCGGCCCTTCGGAACCAATGTTTCTTCATGGAAGCCTATATGTATCGGACCCATCCACAGACAAAGAGGATGATGAGCTTGCTGCGAGACAAAGTAATCGGCGAAGTCTGTGTGATTCGCGCGACCTTTTCGTTCCACGCGGGATTCAACGCTGAATCCCGAATCTGGAGCAACGCCTTGGGGGGCGGCGGCATTCTCGATGTCGGAGGTTATACCACTTCCATCTCCAGACTCATCGCCGGCATGGCTTTGGATCGACCCTATGCCGAACCGATCTCGGTCACCGGCGCGGGGCACCTTCATCCTGAGACCGGCGTCGACGCGTGGGCCCTGGGCACGCTTAGATTCGACAAGGGAATCGTGGCCAGCATCTCGACCGGAGTGGGTGTATCCCAGGAGAACAATGTGATGGTCTACGGCACAAAAGGAAGCCTCTTCCTGCCAAATCCCTATGTGGCGGAGCGCGAAGGCCGTTCCGACGGGACCCTCCTTGTTCAAACACATGGAGAACCCCAACGAGAAATCTCAATAGCATCGGATGTCACAAGCTACACCCACGAAGCGGACGCGGTCGGAGATGCGATTGCCGAGGGGAAACAGGAATCTTCAGCCATGACATGGAGTGACAGCCTGGGAAACATTCGAACGCAAGACGCGTGGAGAGACGCGATAGGTCTGGTCTATGAAGCGGAGAAATCCAAACATTTCGTGCATACCCTGGCCCGCAGACCCCTTCGCGTTCGCAAGAACATTTCCATGACCTACGGCAAGATTCGCCACCTGGACCGACCCATGCCGAGTTTGGTCATGGGTGTAGACAACCAGGATACGATGCGACACGCGGCAGCGGTGTTTGACGAGTATTTTGAACGAGGGGGAACCGCCTTTGATACCGCCTGGGTATACGGACGAACGCGTTCGGAGCTTCTGGGACAATGGATTGTGAACCGGAACATCCGACAAAGCGTCATCCTAATCAGCAAGGGGGCGCACACGCCGCTTTGTAATCCGGAAGATCTGATTCGACAAGTCCACGAACAACTCTCCTGGTTTCAAACCGACTACGCGGACATATACATGCTGCACAGGGACAATCCCGAGATTCCGGCCGGGGAATTCGTGGATGCTGTCAATCAACTCATCCAGGAGGGAAAAGTCAAGGCCTATGGAGGCAGCAACTGGTCCCTGAACCGAGTCGACCAGGCCAACGCGTACGCCGAAAGCAAGGGATTGCAGGGTTTTTCTGTGGTATCCAACAACCTGTCCCTCGCGGAAATGATCGCGCCTGTCTGGGATGGCTGTGAACACGCTCACGACCCGGCTTCCCTGGCCTGGTTCGAGCAACGACAGATGGCGCTCTTACCCTGGTCAAGCCAGGCTCGAGGCTTCTTCGTTCCGGATCGCGCCAGACCTGAAAAAAGAGACGATCCCAGCATGGTGCGTTGCTGGTATTCCGAAGCCAATTTTCAGAGACAAGCGCGCGCCATCGAACTGGCCGGGAAATATGGGATTGAACCCATCAATATCGCGTTGGCCTGGGTCCTGCAACAACCCTTCCCCGTTTTCCCGCTCATAGGTCCACGTACCCTTGCGGAGATTCGATCCACGTTCCGTGTCTTCGAAGTCAAGTTGACCGAGCAGGAGCATCGCTATTTAAATCTTGAGACCTCGAGCATCTAATCCGCGGACTCATCAAGGGATCTGACGAGCGGTTCATGAACGCTTTCGTGTCTCGTGTTTCCCCAGTGCGTTGACCCTCCAGCGAATCCGATCTGGCCGGGGCTTGATCACAGCGGGGCGAGGAGTGCGTGAATCGTCTTGGCTCATGCTTGGCTATCATGCAAGCCGGATCGGATTCACCACAAACCCCTGCTTTGCTTGGATGCCATTCATCCCAAAGGCAAGCTTGTGGGGTCTCTGGCATGCTTTGCTGAGTATTTACATCACGTTTTCATGCCGCTCAGACTGATGCCACCGACAAGATGTCGTTGAGCAGCCAGGAACAGCACGATCAAAGGAGCGGATCCCATGACCGTGGCCGCGAAGATCCGTGGCCAGTCGGCCCGGGTTTCGGACTGAAAAAAGCTCAGTCCCACGGTCAGCGGATAATAGTCCTGGTTGCTCAAAACCACCAAAGGCCATTCGAACATATTCCACGCCCCCATGAACGTGAACAGGCCCAAGGTGATCAGGGCGGACTTGGACAAGGGAAGCACCACGTTCCATAGAATACCCCAGGAGGCACATCCATCGATCCTGGCCGCGTGTTCCAGATCCTCCGGAATGTTGAGAAAGAATTGACGAAGAAGAAAAATACCGAAAGGACCCGAAAACGAAGGGATAAACACCCCCCATGTCGTATCCACCAGTCCCATCCTGCTCAACACGAGAAATCGAGGGATCAAGAGAACCGCGGGAGGCAGCATCATGGTGGAAAGAAGAATCCCGAACAGGACATCCTTTCCCTTGAAGTCCATCCTCGCGAAAGCATAGGCGGCCAGGACATTGAAAAACATCTGCACCAGGGTAATCACGCAGGCATACAGGGCGCTGTTGCCCAGGAAACGATCCACCTTCCCGTAGCGCACCGCATCCACGTAATTCTTGAAAAGAGGCCAGTCCGCCCCTGGCGCGTCCACAGCGCTCGTTTCGCCTCGTATGTGCTTCAGCCTCTCCTGAATCTGATACCGGGGCGGAACCAGGCTCCGCTTGTCCTCGGAGAATTCGCGTCTTGTCTTGAAGGACGCTCCGACCATGTACAGGTATGGATACACCATGACCAGGGCGCCAACCGTCATGATCACCCAAGACAATCCCCTGAGCCAGGATGATCCGCTTCTAGTCATAGAGCTTCCTCGAACGAAAGACCTTCATCTGGACGATGACGAAGACCAACACCGCCAGAAAGAGGAGCCAGGCGAGAGCGGAGGCGTACCCCATCTGACCCGCCACGGCAAAGGCGTTGATAAAGATGGTGTAGGCCACCACCTCCGTGCTTCTTTCGGGTCCCCCTTGGCTCATGATATAGACCGACGTAAAGACCTGGTAGGCGCCAATGACAGTCATGACGGTGACAAAGACCAGGGTATTTCTCAGCAGGGGAAACGTGATATGTCGAAACTGCTGTACTTCATTGGCCCCATCCACCTTGGCCGCGTCGTAGTAATGTCCAGGAATCTCGTTGAGGCCTGCCAGGAAGAGCACCATGTTGTACCCGGCTCCGGACCACAATCCCAGAATCACCAAAGCTACCAGCGCCGTGGAACGGTGATCCAGGAGCTGTCCCCATACCCCAAACAAATGGAAGAAGACCAGGGCCACCACCACACCCGGCGTGATGGAGGGAAGAAAATACAAGGTGCGAAAAAGGGATTGCCCCTTGCGTATCTGATTGCAGAGAAGTGCCAGGGGAAGAGATAGCGTCAGAACACCGGCCACGCTCAGAAACACGTACAGGGTCGTGTTCTTGAGCGCCAAAGGGAAATAGCTGTCCTGGCTGAAAAGGGCACGCCTGTAGTTGTCCAATCCGATCAACTCCGATTTGCCCGCAAAGGCGTCATAATGGTGAAAACTGACATACAGGCTGATCGCCATGCTCACAAGACTGAACAGCACGGTCAAAGCCAACGCCGGAGCGATATAAAGGTAGGGAGTCCACGCCGCATACAGAAAAGATCTTCCGTTCTTTCTCAAGACCTTGTTTCTCCTCTGGCCGCCAGCCATCTATCCTTCTGGAGATTGTAGCGGGAATAGACCAAATTCACCTGTCCCGCAGCCTGTTCAAGGGCGTTCCGAACGGACTCATAAGGCTGTTTCTTTTCCCGGATGTCCGGATATTGAAGCAATATGGTTTCAAAGATAGGGTTGGCTTGATGATCGCTCGCGATGATCTCCGTATGCCTCAATTTGATTCCCGAAAGACAGATTTCCTTGACATTGGACAGATAGGGACGGTCTTCCTTGGATTTTTCCCAAGCCGGCGTCTCGTAGAAATCCAACCTGGGTCCGTTGTACCCCAGATGCTTGGATCGCAAGAGGTTGCCTTCCTTTCCACATACGAACTGGATGTATCTCCAGGCCGCGTCCACCCGCAAACAAGAACTGCTGATCACCAACATGTTGCCCCATGTTTCGGTCGAAGGAGCTTTTCCCATGGGCCCCGGAGGATAGGCGGTCTTTCCCATATGGGTCCAGCCCTGGGTGTCCCGAGCGATGTCCTTCCCGGACCAGGTTCCTCCGGCGATACAAGCGGCTTTTCTCTCTACGAACAATTCTGTGCCTGAAAGCTGTCTTCGAAACGGGAAAGAGACCTTGTCCTCCCAATACAACTCCACCAGAAACGTCATCGCCTGAACCCCCTCGGTCAAATGGAACAGTGCCTCTCTTCCCTCGGAATCCTGATATCTTCCCCCGTTGGATGCCAACCAGGGAGAGAACAATCCCCCGCCCCCGCCATAGGCCTGGATAATGAAGCCCGCCCGTTTGACCTGTCCCCGCTCATCGAATCGCGTCAATCGCTTCACGATCTCCCGGAAATGATCCCAATCTCGAATCCCATCGAAACGAATCCTGTCAAAGTCGATCTGTCCGTCCTCTCGTCTTACAAAAAGATCCCGGATCATCTCATCCTTCCGGGCTTCCTCCTCCAGTATATCCAGGTTCCAGAGAAGACAATTGGCGTCGATGATCTGCGGTATCCCATAGACCACGCCATCTCCCGTATGGTTGTGGCGCCATGCTGACTCCATGAAAGAGGACTCTCCCAACGAGGTGGGCCCTTCGCCAGGCTGTGATTCCAGGAGATCGTTCAAAGGACGCAGCATACCTCGATGGTAAAAGCCTTCAGCCCAGTAAACCGAGGACTGGAACACATCAGGAGGACGCTGTCCCACCATGGCCGTGGAGAGCTTCTGCACATAATGTCCAAAAGGAACGAATTGATAGACCACGTCGATGTCAGGATTACGTTCCTCGAAGATGGCTTTCACCTCCTCGAAATAGGCCCCATACTCCTCATTCCCTGCCGGACTCCACCAGTCCCACACCCTCAGCTCAATCGGACGCACCTGCCGTCCGGCAACTCGAGACAAGGCCTTGTCCATTCCATCCCGAGTCATTCCGGCGCGAAAAACAACGGTCAGGAAGAGAAGAGAGCAACCCATGGCCCACCCAACCATGACCATCTTTTTGGAACCCTTCACGTCATTTCCCATCTTTTCCAGTCCACAGAATCTCGCCCCAGGCTCGCCATGGGAGTCCTTTTTCAGAGAGGCTCTTTGAATGACCTTGGTACCATACCCCTTTCTTGGATCCACTGTCCAGTAGATCATGCATCCTCTCAACGAAGATCTCATTCGCTTCCTTCAATCCGGTCCTGGCCAGGCCACGCTCTCCCGTCGGATCGAAGGAAAGCGCGTTTGGGGACTAGAGAAAATGATCCCACCTCTTTCCGCTCGATGAACACATCGCCTATCTGACTTCCGATCGTTGGGTCGAGACCGGGCTGGCTCGATGCTGGGAAATTCTCCGTCACGGACCTTTCCATCGAAAACGTTTGCAAGGATGGCTATGGGAATTGGGTTGCGGGGACGTGATCGTCAAGAAAAGGGGATTCGCGATCGATCCCATGGCCTTTCGGAGGACCTTGAAGACGCATCCTGAAGGAGCGTTTCATACGATCTTTCTCACACGCCTGGGCGATCGACCTTGGATGATCGTGGAAACCAGCCCCGAACGTCCTTAGGGGCGAGCGCCATGGCATCGAACATGACCGTGGGTTTCATGCCTACCTCGAAATAGGCCAGCCAGGAAGAGGTCACCCCATACAATCCTCGTATTCGAAGAATCTGGCAGGCATACCCGGTTTCAATCTCATGATGTCTTCCTCCTGTTTCTCATGATACTCTGGCTTATGATTCCATCCAATGCCAAGGCCTCCAACGAAAGGAGACAACCCTGATCAAGGATCTCGTTCTATGGATCTACTGGTATCCTCTTCGATGGATTCTTCCATGGATTCCCTTGCGTGTCACGATCGTGTTGCCCCGAATTGCCGGTCCTCTTCTGACCGCGACCGCTACGGGTCGCAAACAACGCCTGGAGAGAGAATATGATCTCGTCTTCTCGAATCTCTTGGGAGAAAAATCCAGGAAATCCTGTGTCAGGGAAGCTTTCCGAGTGTTCGTGGCCGATGAGCTCGAAGTTTTGATCTATCCCACCTTGAACCGGAAGAAAACGGAAAGACTGGTCCGGGTTCGAGGATGGGAACATCTGGACAGCGGTCTGCGCCAAGGGAAAGGGGTCCTTCTTCTTTTCGCCCATTATGGAGCCAACAGGATGATCATGCCTGCCATTGGGTATCAAGGCTACACCATGACGCAACTGAGCGCCCCACCCACGGTCTGGATCGAAAAACTCCCCCATCGTTTCCGCACTCCCATGGCACGCAAGGCATTGGAACTTCGATGGCAAAACGAGCAATCCTTGCCGGTAGCCCACTCCGATGTCTTCAAGTCCCTCAAACGAGCCTTTGACTGCTTGAAAAGGAACGAGGTCCTCGGAATCGCCATGGATGGCGCCGGAGGCAAAAGACGCACCACGGTGGAGTTCCTGAACAAGAAAGCCCGTTTCTCGACGGGAGCGCTGGAGATCGCCCTAAGAACAGGATGCGCGGTCCTTCCCACCTTCATCTCGAGAACTGCCTCAGGATTCCACGAGATGGACCTGGAACCTGCTCTGGACTTGAACGACTGTCTGTCCACCGATGATCCCGTCCAGCACGCCACACAGGCCTTTGTACATCGCCTGGAACAACGGGCACTTCAACGGCCGAGCCACTACCTCAACTTTATGGCCCTGCGCCGTCTCACTGCGGATCAGGGGGAGGACGACCCGCTTTTCCTGGATCCATGAAAGAGGTTCCATCATTTTCCGGCCAGCCGCAGAAACAAGTCGATCAAGGATTCCCAATACCAGGTTCCGGGGTTCGTGTACGGTGTGGGCTCCAGAACGCTCTGTCCCTCCTGGAGAAGCCCTTCCTCCACAGCGATCCCGTACAACCTCGTGTGTGGCTCGATCCGCAAAGAACTGAGCTCCACATGGCAGCGCCCCTTCATCTGAAGTTGGGTCCGTAGACAGAAAAGAGCCGTACCCAGAAGATTCGACAGACTCTGGCCCGGTGGATTCTTGAAGAAGTTATAGCTGACCTCCAGGTCGGAGAAAGAGGACACAGCATCCCAGGCTCCGAGGATGTCCTGTCGGGATTGCTCTTTGCCCAATCGCGCGAGAACTTCGTCGGTGTATCCATCAGGGGAAAATATGACATGATCACAGCCAGCCTCCCTGGCCAATCGAAGGAAACTGCGATCCAATCGTTTCTCGGAAAACCAGGCCGACCATCGCATTCTGTTTTTCCTTTGCACAAGCAAGTCACAGATGGCTTGAGCATGTTCCAACGGCAGATTGAAAACCGAGTCCACGAAGGTAAAACGCTGCATTCCACAATGTTCTGCCAGGGTTTCGATGTCCTCCACCACCTGTTCCGGCCTCCTCAATCTGTATCGCTTTCCGTTCAGAAACCCATATACACAATAGATGCAGTTCAACGAGCAACCACGTTTGGTCTCCACACCCAAAGCGTCCCTGTTCCCCGAATAGGGAGTCGGATCGATCAGACACCTCGCGGGAAGGTGAATCTCGTCCAGAGGAACAGGATCCCCAAGACCGGAGAATTGGATCTCCCCCCCTTCCCTGAAGAAGAGCCCTGATGGCTTCGAGGCCTCATCCCAACGATCCAAGACTTCGCGGAAGCATCGTTCCCCTTCCAGATAGACACCCACATCGATGGATCCTTCCCGTTCCATGATCTCCTGGGCAAACATGGAGAACCCGGATCCGCCAACCACCAAGGGTACATCCGTCACGCTCCGAATCACGGACAAGGTCTGTCGAAAGAATGGATAGTAATTCACGACCTTGCGCTTGTTGGTGGTATCTATATTTCGAAGGGACACTCCCACCACATCCGGTTGGCAGGATAAAATACTCTCTTTGAGTTCTTCCATGGGCGATCGGGACACATTGGGATCGAAGATCTCGACCTCATGCGCCTCGATCAAGGACGCGGCCAGGCTGGCCAGTCCGATGGGATAGACCGGGGCCTCATGGTCCCCCAGGTAGGATTGCACCAGAAGCACCCTCACGCGCGGCTCGCCTTCCTTTTCAGTTTTCGGACGATTCCTCTCGCCGTTCCATACAAGAGCTGGACAACGGGCCGCAAAGGATCGCTCGCCAAGACTCGAACCACCCAGGGGAGAATCAGCGCGCGCAACAACCAGGAGGGCATCCTGCCCCCCTTGGCCAGGATCATTACCAGATTGAGATAAGTCAAACGATGCATGGGCCACGTGCGATTGTAGATATCCCTGCGCTCATCCTGGATCCTCCCTTCCTTCAAAGCCAACTCGTACATGCCTGTCCCAGGATAGGGTACCAGGGAAAAGACTTGCAGACGATAGGGCTTAGGCATCCCTGCGATGAAACGCAGACTCTGTACCAGATCTTCCTTTCTTTCTCCCGGCACATCGATGAGGAAATCGTAACTGGGCTCAGCCATGCGATCCTTGAAGCGGTTCACGATCCTCATGGCCCGCAGGATTCGTTCGTTGGTCATGGCCTTTCGGTTGAACAAGGACTGAATCCGGGCGCTGGAGCTCTCCACCCCCATCTGAACATAGACCAGTCCGGCATCCACCAGCTTCTCCATCTTTTCTTCCGTCACGCTCAAAGGACTGATCAAACAGGAGAAAGGAAGTCCAACCTCTTTCTGATACTTCCGACAAAACGACTCCAGATCCTCGCTCTTCCTCGATGTGAAATCATCATCGGAAAACCATATGAAATCGACATAAGGCATGTTTTGCCTGACCCAGAGCAACTCCTCCATGACATGGGGAACCGACCTCCAACGAAGCGTCTTGCCCACGCCGTACAATCGATGGATACCATCGTTCACGCAATAGGTGCATTTATGAGGACATCCTCGGCTGGTCATGGTTTGATAGCCCACGCGGCCTAACCGATGGGAAACCGTGGCCTGACCGAGAATCTTTTCCATCCTGGAGTGATCAAGTTCCACCATCCGTCCCTCGAACGAGACGTGATGATCCTCCATACTGTAGTCCGGCTGCGGAAGGCAGTCCAAATCGTCCACCAGAGCCCTGAGCTCTGTCCTGAGAATCCGGTCCCCTTCCTTCATCCAGATATTGGGAACCCCTCTGGGCTTCGTCCCCGTCTTTACCGCTGACGCGACATCCAAAAAGGCCCCTTCACCCTCTCCCACACAGACCCAGTCCGCGTATTGCAGAGATTCTTCGGGACGAATCGTGGGATGGATTCCACCCCAAAGAATGGGTCCCTTGTATTCTCTCCTCAGATGGGATGTGATCTGGACCGCTCCTTCGAAATAGGGCGTCATCACGGTGATACCCACGACATGCGTGTCCCGAACAAGGGAAAGAGTCTGTGACAGAAGCTCTTCCGAGTATCGCGGTTTTCCATGCGGAACACGGTCTCCGGCCGGATCGGGCAAGAAGAGGAGCCGGGTCTGGTGCCCTGCCCTCTTCAGGCAGGAAGACAGGAGGCGAATCCCCAAGGAACAGAGATCTGGATAGGGTGAAATCAAGGAAATCTTCATGACAAACTATTTCTTCCTGCCCGAGACCGTGGGGTCCTGGCTTCGGAGACGCGACAAGAAGCCCCCTAACCTTTGCCAATCTCGCGCTCGAATCGACTGAAATCCTTTCAACACCAGCCGAAGGGCTTCTCCCACCGCGTATCCCACGCGCCAAACGTGACAGGGCAGGGTGTTGGACAGGAAACCGGCCACGGAATCCTTCAAAAGAAACGTCATGATCCACTTGGGCATCCCGGGAAGCGTGAAAAGATAGACCAGGAATTCCGCGTACTTTCGGGGAGGGATATAAAAGGGACGCTGAAACACGTCCTTCACTTCATCCCGGATCCTCCCCTCTCGCATCGCCTTTTCGTACAATTCCGTCCCCGGATAGAGCACAAGGCTCGAAATGGCGAGTCCATAGGGCCTGGGAATCTTGTGCAGCAATCTGACCGACTCCATGACATCCTCTTCCGTCTCCCATGGATTGTTCAAAATGACATGATAATCAGGAGGAAGAAGCCGATGTCGATATCGTTCCAGTAGACCGGAAGCTTCCAGGATCTTCTCGTTGCCGGACCGACGATTGTATAGGTCCTGCGTTTCCAAGCTTCCGGACTGGATTCCCATCTCCACAAAGACCAATCCGCAGTCCAGAAGGGCCTCCAGCTTGGCTCGAGACAAGGTTTCGGGACTTGCCTGACAATAGAGCGGCAATCCAACATCTCTTCCATAGCGTTCGGAGAACGCCTCGATAAACTCTTGCGGTCTCGCGAAGAAGGTGTCATCGAAGAGCTGGATTCCTTTTACAAAGGGGAAACGATTCTTGATATACACAAGCTCGTGGATCGCGTGATCCACGCTCCTGGATCGAACAAAGGGCGTGGAGGATCCACGATAGATCCGCTTGAGGGTCGGAACGTTACAATAGGCGCATTGATGAGGACACCCCCTCATGACCATGGTCTTATAGATTCGAACCATGCGGCCATCCATGGAAGGCAAGAGAGTGAACGCTTGCTCCAGGATTTGGTCTGTGAGAGGTTCCATTCGCTGGTGAGGCGGGCTCAGGACATAATGATCCTGATTGGAATAATCGAAGAAAGGGAGACGATCCAGATCTTCCACCAAGGGACGAAGCGGATTCTCTCTTGTCACACGATCTGTAACAAACCAGATTCCTTCTATATCCTCTCCTGTATCCCCGGCTTCCCTTCTCCTCAAGAGTTCCAACAAGGAAAGCTCACCCTCGCCCACGCACACCATGTCCGCGTATTCCAGACATTCTCTGGGCTTGACAGATGCGTGGATCCCCCCCCAGATCACCGGGATTCCCAGGTTACTTTTTACCGATTCTGTCAACTGAAGGGCTCGATCGAAATAATTGGTGAAGAAGGAGATTCCCACCAGATCGGCTCCCCGGCAAAGATCCAAAACCTCCTTCAGAATCCGTGGATCATATCGATAGGTATATCTTCCCCCTTCCCGCAACCGGCCGATGCTTCCTGGAAGAAAGACACAGCGAGGCAGGAATCCCTCTCGTTTCAAGAAAGCGCTCAGGCTCCTCACCCCGAACGAGCTTACATCCGGTGCAGTGGGCGTGATAAGAACAAGTTGGAATGGTTTCTTTCTGGCCATCATGAATCCATACGTGGAAAACACCTTCGGCAAGGGGAAAATTCCTGTTTCTTGGCCTCTTCCAAGGAATGGTATCTTCGGGACGGCTCATCCTGCTTGCGGATGACCGGGACCTGATCCGGAGCATCTTGGGGATGACGCAACATCATACGCCCTGCTCGCCAGCCATCCATTCCGCAGACCCATTCCGGGCGCGACAAAGGTGTACGCGAAGCATCCAAGACATTATAGGCCACTTCACAGGCGACGCAAACTTGTCAAACAGCGCCTGCCCCCCAAAGCACAGACACGATGGTTCTCAATAAAATAGCCATATCCAGGAAGAGGGACCACTCTCGAATATAATACAGGTCATATTCCAGGTTGGCGTGGATGTCCTTGCCTCGATCCACAGAGATTTGCCAAAGTCCTGTGATTCCTGGCTTCACGTTGAGCCTCTCGCGCTCCATTTCCGTGTACTTCTCCACGATGAAAGGCATTTCCGGTCTGGGACCCACCAGGCTCATATCCCCCTTGATGACGTTCCATAGTTGAGGAAGTTCGTCCAGACTGCTCCTTCTCAACCATCGTCCCGCCTTGGTGACGCGTGGATCGTCCCACCGATTTGGTTTCTTTTGAAAAGGTTCCGAACCCACATGCATGGTTCTGAATTTATACATGGTGAAGGGTCGTCCATCCATCCCAATTCGGGTTTGCGCGAAGAATACTGGACCTTCCGAGGTCTTACGTACCCAATACGCCAAAAGCAGAAAGAGCCATCCGAAGGCAACACCAAGGATCGTGGCTAGAGCCAGATCGAACCCTCGCTTGAGATGCCGTTGCCATGGCCTGAGTCTGAGTTCTCTCAGTTCCACCAGCGGAAATCCAGCCAAATCCTCCACAACGATCCTCTGAATCGAGGTTTGGGTCAAACTGGGCGCCCAACGAAAACGCAGCCTGTTCTTTTTACAGAGATTGGCAATCTCGAGCACGGTTCCTGGTCCCTCCCAGGTCAAGGATTTATCCGGAGGAATCACTGAAAGCACCTCATCTACGGGCAGTTTTGACAGAAGACCAGGCAGATCCTTGATTCTTCCCTTCACGGGAATACCTTCCCATTCCAGGGCCTCATATTCCTCCTCCACGACAACGCCATAGGGTACCAACCCCAATTTGGGATGTTCGCGGAGTTTCTCCAGGATTCGAAGGCACGTGGGACCGGTCCCTACCAGGAGAATTCGTTTGGTGATCACGTTCTTTTTGTGGAGATATTGCTCGAACTTGTAAGACAGCAACCTGCATGAAGCGGAGATGAGAAAGAAAAAGGCCCCCCCCAACAACAAGGTTTGAGGCAAGAGTACGTGAGGCACGAAAAGAACGAAGAAACCCTGGTTCACCAAGGTTCCAAGGAAGCATCCTTTTACCAGTCCCCTCATCTCTTCTATGTTCATGAGGCTTTGCGTCTTCTCATAGACTCCGACAAGCTGGAGAATCACCAGATAGATGAAAAGAGGAACCGAGAAATGAATCACTTCCAGGGATTGGATTCTATGCGGACTGAACCACCCTACAACGACCACGGCGAACCAATAACCGGTCACGATGCTGATCACATCGATAAAGAATGGAAGGAGCAATAGACCTATCCGACCGGCACGCCCAACCACAACAAACGCCCTTATCCCTGTTTCCTGCTCTTCTCGGTCAATTCCCTGGGTACCGAGGGTACCGTACTCGTCACATCCCTTCCGCTCCATGCCCTGTATTTTTCCAGAAGACTTCGGGATAGGGCCAAGGGACCAAAGATCATCCTTCCTCGATACCGATGGGTCTCCCTGGGCTTAGGCGCCACGATCATGGTCTGGAAATCCCAAGCTGGACAACCGGGTACGCCCCCATTGGGATTAAAACAGAGACGCACAGCCTCCGGAGGGTCTAACATCATAGCGAACAGATGGCCCTTCAGTCTCCCGAAAAAGACGGGACACATCAGACCATCCTTGGACACCGAATAGATGGCTGGATGATGAGCTGCCTGTTCTTGGGGACCCAAAAAACGATAGGGGTTGTTCTCCATCTGATACACAATGCCTGTACCGTTGCTGGACTCAAAACATCCCTTCCATCGGATCTGTCCCGTCTCAGCGTCTCTGACCGGAACATACGCTTGCGGATCCGACGGATGATCCATATAGTTGGGCCAAAGAACTCCCAGATATCCTCCTTCATAATCAGACCTGAAAGGGGTCACTTCTATGGAGATATCGATGGACCCAGGCTCCTCGATGGAAAAGACCACTTCACACCGAACAATGAATTGGTTCCCGGGTTCAATGATCAATCGAGCGGAAGAGGCAGAGAGCGCTTCTACTTTGGAAGGAGCTGGCTCCGCGTTCCTGTCGCCATTCACCCACCTTGGTTCCATGCAGTATCCAGACGAATCGAAAAACGCCTCGCAATTCAGTCCTGCAAAACAAGGCATAAAGGGATTCGCTGCCTGCTTATCGATCCACAACTTGGAGATCCCATTGAAACCCGGCATATGCTGCGTTTCGGAACGAGGATCCTCCATCTGTTTACAATTCGGGTCCAAGGAATTCTCCAACCCTTCGCGGTTATCGCTGATCTCCGCTTTGAGTTGAATCCCCGCGATTTTCACTCTGGCCAAGCGAAAACTCCCTTCCAAACGGAATATCGATGGATCGCTCTGGTCTTGAAACCGAAACCCATGTCACAATCTAGGCATGAAACGGTCCCAACCTGCATTCCACCCATCAAAAACCGTGGATAAGTTAGAATCTCTCCCTTGTATGGACAAAACGAACAATGAACAAAAGCCTTTGTTCTATTGGGAGATAAAAACTGGGCATATCTAAAACAATTTTACTACAGGTAGGCCCTAGATAGCGAGAATTTTTCGACACGAGGAAAAGGCAACCTCCACATCCTTCCGCAAGCCATCAGTGAACCCGATCCAAACGCAGCCCTGTCTCCTCTTCCCACGACGGTTTGTCTCTGGATCGGGTTCACTGAATATTTACCCACTCCCTGAGGTAGGACGTTAACCTAAATAACCAAGATCTCGCAATCTGTTGGTCATTTCCTGTTTCTCGTCCTCCCCATCCTCTGGCCCTTCGCCTTCACACGAACCCAGCGGTTCGGAAATCCTCAAGGGACGATCTGCCAGGAAATTCGCATGGAAGACCTCTTCCAGGCAGCGTCCTTCGACATCCTTAGGCACTGGAAGATCCAGCCATCGAAGGACCGTGGGCACAATATCTATCAGGACGGCATTCGATATCCTTTGAGAAGCGAGAAGGCCTGGACCTTTCATGATCAGGATTCCCTCTGGCTCGTGGTTTCCATTCCACGGGTGTCGATCCGAGAACAAACCGTCTCCCTTGCCGCGAGGAGCATAGGGCACATCCTTCAATGAACCCACCGCGTGGAATCCACGAGACATTTCCAGCCATAGATCCGGAGCCAGAGCCGAGAAGGGTCCGTGAAACAAACTTCCCCCATCCACCACCTTGGCGACAGGACTTTCCTCGTTCGGTCCTTGTCTGATGGCAAGGAGTCTCTCCCTCATCTCTTCTGCCAGCTCCATTTTGTCCGATGGTTTCAAGACGCCCCATGGTTCCCTATCCATGAGATTCATAAAAAGATTTCCGCAAGTACCGGCGCAATAGATCTTCGTTTTCTTCCAGTCCACCTTGGGCGCCCAATCCATCTTGGCCAAATCACTGTTGCCGAGCAACCTACGCGCAACCTTTGAAAGTAAGGGCCGAAGTTGTCTCTCCCTGGCCGGGCGCAGATACCCATATCGTGCCAACCAAGGATTGACCAGAAAGAGGGTATGCATGGGACCGAATCCATGGTCCGATACGAGCAGAATCAAGGCCTTCGGATCCACATACTCCAGCATCTGCCCGAGCGCTCGATCGATCTGTTCATACACCTCAGGCAAAGCCTCAGGCATGACGGGTTTTTCCTTCCTTCTTCTGGGATCCTTTGGGTCCCAATCAGTCCAGTAGAAGTGTTGAGCCACATCCGTAGCAGAAAACTGTATCATGAAAAAATCCCATGGTTCCTTCTGAGCCAAATAGAGCCCTGCCTGGGTCCGTATTTGGGTCATATCGATCAAGGTCCGCAGACGCTCCCTTCTTTGGGATAATGGGACCTTGGGAGGCATCACGCTATAGTTGGGTACAGCCGACAGAAGCTTGCCAGCGAATTCCTTGGGATAGGTGGCTATTGCCCCCTGCCAAGGGCAATCAAGCCCGGAGACCATGATTCCATGGATGGGATCCGGAGGAAAACTCATGGTCACGTTAACAACACAACAACGCAGACCATGATTGGACAGGATAGACCACAAGGCGGGACTGCCTCGTTCTCCTCCCTTCGAAAGTCGCATCCCGTACTGTCCAGGAATCTTGGAAATAAAATCCAGAATGGCATGACGACCAGGACGTTTTCCCGTAACCAAACTTGTCCAGGCCGGTGGACTGACATACGGTGGAATCGATTGGAGATCACCCCAAACCCCATGCTCTCGAAGAGCCGCGATATGAGGCAATTTCCCCTCAGAGACGAGAGGTTCCATGACCTTCCACGTAGCTCCATCGATTCCCAGGATAAAAATGCCTCGAATCATACAAATCACTCCGGAAAGAGATAGAGTTCACGATTCGGATAATCGCGTCTCCGTTCAGATGCCCATTCGACTGCGTCCATTCTGTCTCGTTCCATCCTTTGGATCAAATCCTCTCGATCCGAAAAACCCTTCTCGTCCCTGATGCGCTTCAAAAATCGAACTCCGCAAACCTTTCCGTACAAATCCAAATTCATAGACAGGAGATGAACTTCCAGCCTTCTCTCCCTGACATCGTGAAAGGTGGGACTACATCCAAGGTTGATGAGAGCCAAATCGACTCCATCCTCCACTAGGCCCTCCCCCAGATATACGCCATCCGACGGGAAAACCTCCTGCTCGCAACGAAGATTCACCGTGGGAAAACCCAGTTCCCGGCCCCTTCCCTTCCCTCGAATGACCTCGCCCCAAACGATGTAGGGCCTGCCCAACAGATGTTCTGCTCTAGCCCACTCTCCCCGAGCAATGAGAGCTCGAATGAGCGAACTGCTGATCCGCTCCCCATGTAGCTTCTCCTCGGATACTGGCACGATATCGATCTCCATCAAGGGTCCCAACTTCTGTAGAAGATCAACATTGCCTCGACCGTTTCGACCGAAAATATAGTTTTCACCCACCACCACACACTGTACACCAAGAGCTTCCTTTAGGGTTCTTTCGAGAAACATCTCAGGATCTGTTTCAGCAAGCTTCCGAGTGAATTCCAGCACGAGGATAACGTCGATCCCCATTTTCTCCAGCAACTTGGTTTTTTGTTCCAAAGTCATAAGAACAAGGGACGCGGAGGTGGACCTCAGGACTCGAGCTGGATGGGGCCAGAACGTCACGATTCCAGCCAAAGCGTTTTTCTTCTTTGCCTCTTTCTTGACCTTCTCGACCACTTTGACATGACCTCGATGCAATCCATCAAAAACCCCGAGACCCACCACGGGCAGCTTTTGAGATCGAATCTGTTCTATATCCCTAAAAACATCCAAAGCTCTCACTCTCCAGAGACGAAAACCTTTTCCGGTTTGAGAATTCCCGAATCCTCTTGGACCCGGCAAATGGCAACCAAGTTCCCTTCATCATCCAATGCTCTAACGCCTTCCGCTCCTGTTCCTGTTCCTGACAGAGTCCTTTCTTTCAAAAAAACCATCTTACCTTGTCTCAACGCCAGGATTTCCTCATCGTTCACACATACCCCTGGCATGAAAGATACCATCTCGCTTAGGGGTCGCAAGAATTGCAGGGGAGTGACACTCTCGACCAAGGTTTCCAGGGAAACACACTCTTGGTCCCTCAAAAACCCCACCCGAGTTCTTCTCAGATCCGTCACATGGGCTCCACACCCGAGCCTCTCTCCCAGATCTTCACATAAGGTTCTGATATACGTTCCATGAGAACACCGTACCCTTAGACTCAATAAAGGCTCTTGATAGGAAAGCAAAGCCAGTTCGAAAATCGTCACCGTGATGGGAGCCAACCTGGGTTGCCCGCCTCTCCTCGCGATGGAATAGGCAGGAATTCCTGCCACTTTTTTAGCGGAATAGGCCGGTGGAATCTGTTGAATTTCTCCGACAAAACTCTTCAAAAGATCAAGCAAAAATTCACGAGAAAGAGTCGGCACCTCACGCTTTTCCAATAACGCACCTTCGGCATCCGCGGTATCCGTCTTCACCCCCAGTTGGGCTGTCACAAGATATTCCTTTTCAGTCCGCATCAGGTATTCGGCCAGCCGCGTGGCCTTCCCGAGAAGAATGAGCAAAACTCCGGTAGCCAACGGATCCAAGGACCCCGCGTGTCCCGCCTTGCGGACCCTCACCATCTGACCCACCAGATCAACGCACCTTCTCGAGGTCAGCCCCTTGGGTTTATCGAGAGGAATCAGACCCTGAACGTTCCCAAGCATGGGTCACGTCCTGTAGTGGGCGTTGATTCGGATGTAGTCTTCGGTGAAGTCACAGGTCCAAACCGTATCCATGGCGACACCCCTGGCCAAATCCACGCGAATCACAGTTTCCTTTCCGCCCATTCGCGACCTGGCATCCTCTTCGGACATGGCTTCACGGTACTCTGAATCCAGCCACAAATCGCGTCCCAAATACAGACGCACCTTCGAAGGATCCAAAGGCACACCGCATCGGCCTAGGGCCGCTATGAAACGACCCCAATTGGGATCGTTTCCATAGAGCGCAGTCTTCACCAAAGGAGAGTTGGCCAGGACCTTTCCGACCGACCGAGCCTCTTCTCTCGTAAGCGCGTTCAGAATCTGGAACTCAATCCT
>Ga0114946_10000142_pt1 | contig 41661 bp, 30 predicted proteins | sample WalLakDeSediment_FD_88676 | JGI IMG/M metagenome (GOLD analysis project Ga0114946, IMG submission 88676) | Lake sediment microbial communities from Walker lake, Nevada to study Microbial Dark Matter (Phase II) - Walker Lake 11/02/13 Deep Sediment | ecosystem: Environmental > Aquatic >... | reverse complement strand
GCCGGGTCAATGCCATTTTGCCTGATCAGTACGTCGTTGGCAGCATTGAATGCCTGGGTTTTCCATTGCGCTTGCCCAATGCCTCCGATACCATAAATATCGACCAACCTGTCAGGATTGTAACCTGAAATCAGGTTGCTGAAATTGATGATAAGGTCAATATGGTAATCGAAAATATTGGCTTTGTAATAGATTTCATCTATGCCGGCAGGGAACCACCACGTATCTTCGCGGTAACCATATAATTTGCCAGCCGAAACCTGACCGCGAACTCCAAAAACGGGGTGAAACTGCCAGCCAAACATGCCGCCATAGCCGAATCTCCAATGGTCAAGCGGTGGGGCAAATTTGTTGATAAAAATATCAGTGTGGCTCATCATCACACCAGCATTCAGGTTGACAAAAAAGTATTTGTCAAACTGCTGCCTTTTTTCCTTTCTGGTAAGCTTGGTTTCTTCGCTCTCCTCCTCCTGGGAGAATGTCAGCAAAGGCATAATGCCAATTAATGCTGCAAGGATGCAGCAAAAAAGAAAACGGTAATTCTTTTTCATATAACGCAAATTTTAAATTTATTTTTTCAGACTTTATCCCTGGTTTTATGTGCAAAGATATAAAGTATTATAAATATTGCAAGATAGTGAATTGTTAATTAAACTAAAAAAAACTGGCCTTTGACATTTTAAATGATTAGTATTATTATGTCAACCAAGCAAAGATAAGGGATTATAATCGTAAAATCAACCCATTTGCTAAAAAATACCCAAATAATGCATATTTTTTTCTTTGAGGTCATTCATGTGCCCCAGTTTTCCCGGTCTAAACTCCGGTACTGAATGGCTTCAGCCAGGTGTTCCGTGAGGATAGCCGGGCTTCCCTCCAGGTCTGCGATAGTCCGGGATACCTTCAGGATCCGGTTATAGGCGCGGGCTGACAGGTTGATCCGTTCCATGGCATTCTTTAACAGTAACCGTCCTTCTTCACCGGTATGACAGATTTGAGAAAGCTTTTTCGAGGGTATTTGTGCGTTGGAATGAATTCCATGGCTGCCTGCAAACCTTTCCTCCTGTATTTTCCTGGCCTTTATTACCCTGGCACGGATATCCTTACTGCTTTCGGGGCGGGCCATATCAGCCAATTCCCTGAATGGTACGGGTATGACTTCCACATGCAGGTCAATGCGGTCCATCAAAGGGCCTGAAATCCGGTTCAGGTATTTCTGGACAGTTCCCGCCGAGCAGGCACATTCCTGCTGGGGATGGTTGTAATACCCGCAGGGGCAGGGGTTCATGGCGGCGACCAGCATGAAATTGGCCGGGTACTCAATGGAAAGCCTTGCCCTGGCGATCGTGATGACCCTCTCTTCCATCGGTTGCCTCAGAACCTCCAGCACAGAACGCTTGAATTCAGGGAGTTCATCCAGGAAGAGCACGCCGTTTTGTGCCAGTGATATCTCCCCTGGCTGAGGATAGGAGCCCCCGCCTACGAGACCGGCATCGCTGATGGTATGGTGAGGTGACCGGAAGGGACGGATAGTGACCAAAGCATCATTTCTACGCAATTTCCCGGCGACGGAATGGATCTTGGTCGTTTCCAGCGCCTCCTCAAGGCTCAGTGGAGGCAAAATCGACGGAAGACGCTTGGCCAGCATGGTTTTTCCCGATCCGGGCGGACCAATGAGGATCACATTGTGCCCTCCGGCCGCGGCAATCTCAAGCGCCCGCTTGATGTTTTCCTGCCCCTTCACATCAGCAAAATCGAACTCGTAATTGTTCAGGTTCCTCATGAATTCCTGCTCAATATTCAATTTGACAGGCTCAATTTCTGCTTTACCGTTAAAAAAATCGATAATGTCGGTCAGCTTTTCAATACCGAGCACTTCTATGCCATCCACAATGGCAGCTTCCCTGGCATTGATCCTGGGCAGGACCAACCCTTTGAACCCTTTTCTTTTTGTTTCAATGGCAATGGGCAAAGCCCCTTTAACAGGCATGATACCTCCGTCCAGCGAGAGCTCACCCATCATAATGTAATCGCCGGCTTTTTCAGCCTTGATCTGTTCGGAAGCCCCCAGTATGCCGATAGCCAGCGGCAGGTCATACGACGACCCTTCCTTTTTGATGTCGGCGGGGGCCATGTTGATCACTACCTTCTTACCAGGGATCCGGTAACCAACATGACGCAGGGCGGCCTCTATCCGCTGGTGACTTTCTTTTACCGCACTGTCGGGCAATCCCACCATGAAGAAGTTGATCCCCAGTTCAATATTCACCTCAATGGTAATCATTATGGCATTGATGCCATAAATTGCACATCCATAAGTTTTCGCAAGCATAATTCCCGGAATTAAAATTTGAAATGCAGATTAATATGTCTCTGCCTGTTAATCCGGAAAAAGATTGTTTTATACCCGGTAGGGGATCAATTTTTTTTACTTCCTGGGCTTATAACCCGACCGGGAAAGGATTATTTGTGCGTCGGTAAGATGCAGCAGTTCCTGTAAACTGATCTGATCCTGTTTTTTCATGTAGCTTCTGACGATCTGCCACCCGATCCATCTTCCCAGCATGGCGGGAGCGCCCTCAGGTAAACCGGCCGTAAAGGGGCCATCCAGTATGAAACGGGTATTGAGTTTCGACTCGGTCAGGTACAATAATTCCTGGTCAATAAACAACCGCCAGAGGTAAAATTCGTTATCCCGGCACCATTTTATCTGTGCCGGAGTATAACCGATCTTGATACTGTCGGGTATTTCAGGATGGATAAGATCCAAAGCATACAGGAGTTTCCCGTGCACTATCATTTTATCGAGGAGGGTCTTTTGTGGCGTGTCTTCCGGAATATATGCAGTGATCATTTCACGGGAACATGCCGGAAGAATATGATCCTTTTCCATTCTGCGCATCATGTAAAGGGGTAATCCCACAGCCCTGTAAGGCTCATAATCCCTGCCCAGGAACATGTCGATGGCGATGATAAGTACGCTGTCGGCATAATGCACAGGCATTTCATACAGCAGGCCCGATACATACATATAAACTTCAGGAGTTGAAAATGCCGGGAAGTAATATTTCATCCTGGCAAACACCACTGCCAGGCCATCTTCTAAAAAACCAATGTCGGGATATTTATCCAGGCTCTTGCCGGCCAGTTCAAGGTTGAAGGGATCCGTGATAAATGACCTGATCTGCAATATTTGCAAAGTGTCGATGTTGTCGCCGGTAAAAAAACTGAATTCCCCGGAGAGCGAATCCAGTCCTCTCCCCACTGCCTTCGGATCCAGCGCGAACAAAGCCCGCCCGTAATCCTTGATCTCCACCTTCTCCACGGGGATATCCGGAACATGCACCTTTGACCTCTCCGGGCAACCCCATAGAAGCAGGGCTATCATCAGCCATGAAAAAAAAATGGATGGTTTTTTCACTGCTCGTACCGGTTTTATCTTAAAAAAATATTTATAACAGCTTGAAGCCAAGGCTGATGATAAACAGGTTGCTGTTCATCTTTGCATTGTCTTCACCAGTCGTGGGGATATAGATATTGTTTAACCCGAATTCGTACCTGAAGTCCAGTGTCAGGATAAAGAGATCCAATCCGGTGCCAATATCGATACCCCATGAGATATCCTTAAAATTATCCTCATCGAAAAAACCATCAATATCCGTGGATTTATTAACGATGAAATTGGCTGCGGGTCCTGCAAAAATTCTGAAATTAAACACCTTGACATTGAGTAGTTTATAACCAATAAGGACCGGCACACCGATGCTTTGCAGTTTAATGGTCTCTTTGAGGCCCGAGGATTTGAATTCCAGCGTGCCGCCGCCGGTAGCGTAGTATATTTCAGGCTGGAAATATAGCTTTTTACCAAATCGTAAGAATGCACCGGCCTGGAAATTATGTTTGATGCTTTCCTTAATGTCCTCAATATCTGTGGATAAGCGGGAAGTTGAATACCCGACTTTCGGACCGAAACTAAACTGGCTGAAGACCTGTGCTGAAGCGAATAATAAGATCAGGATCAAGATTGTTTTATTCATAGTGGTAGTCTAATGATTATGCAAATATATTCTTTTCGCATGAATGGTCAAATATTACCCTTATGCGTATTGCACCGACCGTATGCTTATAAAGTGTAAATTTGTCTGGTGCTAACAAAACGCACAGTTCCGGGAATTATTTTTAATTATTTCAGTTTTGAAGATCGCGCTTTCACAATTGAATTACCATATCGGTAATTTTGAGGACAATATAAATAAGATCCGCCGGTCAATCATCCGGGCCAGGAAGGCAGAAGCCGACCTGGTGGTTTTTGCAGAACTGGCAGTTTCCGGTTATCCGCCAAGAGATTTCCTGGAATTCAGGGATTTTATTGACAGGTGCCATCGTGCCGTCTGTGATATTGCATCCGATTGCCGTGACATAGCTGCCGTTTTGGGTTGCCCGGTGCCAAATACGGACGGCAGGGGCAAGGGTTTGTATAATGCCGCATTATTCCTGTCGGATGGAGAGGTCCGGTTCAGCTATAACAAGGCGCTTTTGCCGAATTATGATGTCTTTGATGAATACCGGTATTTTGAACCGGGCAGGCAGTTTAACCTTGTCGAATACAAGGGCAGGCGCATCGCACTGACTGTGTGCGAAGATCTTTGGAACATCGGAGGCGATCCGATGTATATTCTGAACCCGATGGATGAGCTGATGAAAGGCAGCCCCGATCTGATCATCAACATCGCCGCATCACCGTTTCATTATGATCAGGCGGGCATCCGGAGGAAGGTTCTGACCGACAACGTACGCAATTACAAAATCCCCTTGTTTTATGTGAATCATGTCGGGGCGCAGACCGAACTGCTTTTCGATGGCGGGTCAATGGTGATTGGACCCGATGCCCTTATAAGGGATGAGATGCTGTATTTTGAGGAAGATTTCAGGGTTTACGACCTGGAGGAGGTGCTCGGCAGCCATGCCCCGGGCCATGAAATGAAAGAGGGGCCGCACCACCGGATATCGCTTATCCACGATGCGCTGGTCATGGGAATCAGGAACTATTTCCGGAAGATGGGATTGTCGAAAGCCATCCTTGGATTATCGGGCGGTATAGACTCGGCCGTTACGCTGGTGCTGGCCGCGCGTGCCCTGGGTCGGGAAAACGTCTGGGCCATTCTTTTGCCCTCGTCTTTTTCTTCCGATCATTCATTTAAAGATGCCAAAGACCTGGCCGAAAACCTGGGGTGCCCGCACGATACCATTCCGATTTCACATTCATTTGAAGCTCTCCGGCAGTCGATGAATCCCTGGTTTAAAGATCTGCCTTTCGATATTGCAGAAGAAAATCTGCAAGCCAGGGTCCGGGGAGTGATACTGATGGCCCTGTCAAATAAGTTCGGGCATATCCTGCTGAACACATCCAACAAGAGCGAGGCAGCGGTGGGCTACGGAACCCTTTACGGCGATATGAACGGCGGTATTTCGGTTTTGGGAGATGTATACAAAACGCAGGTTTATGAGCTGGCGCGGTATATCAATCAAGAGGAGGAGGTCATTCCTTTAAACACTATCCTCAAGCCACCCTCCGCCGAATTGCGCCCAAACCAGATGGACAGCGATACATTGCCTGATTACGAGGTGCTGGATGCCATTCTTTACCATTATATAGAATTGCGAAAGGGCCCCCGGGATCTTGTCGAAATGGGATATGATGAAGATTTGGTGCGGAAAGTGCTCTGGATGGTCAACAACAGCGAATACAAACGACATCAGACCCCTCCGATTCTGCGCATTTCGCCCAAAGCTTTCGGGATGGGCCGTCGTATGCCTATCGCAGCCAGGTACCTGGCCGTCTGATCAGACATTGATGGCCTCTACGGATTTGATATCGGGAATGGCCTTTTTAATGGCCGTTTCCACGCCGTTTTTCAGGGTAATTACGCTATAGGGGCAGGAGCCGCAAGCGCCTGTCAGTTCCACATTCACTACATTGTCGTCGGTCAGGTTGATAAACCTTATATCCCCGCCATCTGCCTGAAGATAGGGCCGGATCTGGTCCAGTACGTTCAGGACCTTTTTTTCCATTTCGCTGTGATTTGACTGTTCCATATTAGAATCTTTGTTTTGATCGTTAATCATGATGTTCCAACAAAGCCTGTATATTGACGGCCAGGTTGTTAAATGCCTTATAAACCGGTGAGTCCTCATCCAGTGCGATGGGCTTGCCGCTGTCACCCGACTCGCAGATACTTTGAACCAGTGGTATTTCTGCCAAAAGGTTCACCCGGGCGTTGTCGGCCAGTTTTCTGCCCCCCTGTTTTCCGAAGAGGTAGTATTTGTTTTCCGGCAGCTCGGCGGGGGTGAAATACGACATGTTTTCTATCAGACCCAGTATCCTGACCTTTATCTTTTCCTGGTTGAACATGCTGAATGCTTTCCTGGCATCGGCCAGCGCCACTTCCTGCGGAGTAGTCACGATAGCGATACCGTCGACCGGGTATTGCTGGACCAGTGTCAGGTGGATATCGCCGGTCCCCGGCGGAAGGTCAACCACCAGGTAATCCAGTTCGCCCCAGTGAGTATCGTTGAACAATTGGCCCAAAGCCTGGGAAGCCATGGGTCCGCGCCAGATCAGAGCCTGTTTGGGGTCCACAAAAAAACCGATCGACTGGATCTTCAAACCATATTTCTCTATGGGAACGATCTGACCGTTTTCAGCATCGGGGTCCATGTATGGTTTTTCATCTTCCACGTCAAACATGATCGGAATGGATGGCCCGTAAATATCGGCATCCAGGATCCCAACTGCATGCCCCAGTTTTTGGAGGGCTATGGCCAGGTTGACAGCCACCGTGGATTTCCCTACACCACCCTTTCCGGAGCCAATGGCCACTATATGTTTCACACCCGAAAGTGATGGATAATCGGTCAGGAATTCGATCGTTATCTCTGCATTTTCATCTACCTGGTTCCGGATAGCCGATTCGGCCAGCTTTTGCAGGGTTTGCGGACTTTTCTGATCCGGTTTGGGAAAAACAATCTCGAACCGGATCCGGTTTCCATCCACTTCAAGATTTCTTACCATGTTGAGCGATACAATATCGCTTCCTTTTGGAAAGTAGAGGACGTCTTTTAAAGCCTTCAGTATTAATTCTTTCTTATCTTCCATGGCTTACCTTATAGTTAAACAGGTGGCAAAAGTAGTAATAATTATTGAGCCATATTGGATCATGGAATGTCTGGAGGATTAATGGTTCATTCTGGTGAGGCGGGGGATCAGTCGTTCCCCGCTTTCAGTTCTATGGATGGATCCCAGAAATGTTCTTCAAAATGAATGATACGGTCATTTTCAATGGTAATCTCTTCTGCTTCAAGTAATTGCTGCATGATGAGCGGGCTGCCGAAGTGGTGTTTGCCGGTGAGCATGCCATTCCGGTTGACCACGCGGTGGGCCGGGACGGGATAGCGATGGACGTGGCAGTTGTTCATCGCCCAGCCGACCATCCGGGCCGACATCCTTCCCCCCAGGTAATTCGCGATGGCGCCGTAGGATGTGACCCTGCCAAAAGGGATTTGCCGGGCCACCCCGTAAACTTTTTCGAAGAAGGATTCGCTACCGGCCATCATTCAATATGAATTCGAGGTATTTGATCGGGATATTTTCCTGGCGGTACATTTTTTCATAGAAAGTCTGGATGGCAGTGGCCTCATGCGGCTGCTCCGTTTTATAAATATCTTCGGATGAAAACAGGAGGCGGTGATGGTATTCACCGATAGTATCCAGGGTGTAGTTGAACATATCCAGGTCATCCGTTTTCAGGTGGATGATGCTGCCTGGTTTCAGCACCCGGGCATATCTGGAAAGAAATTCGGGGGAGGTTAGCCGTTTGTGTCGGCGCCTGCTCTTTGGCTGCGGATCAGGGAATGTCAGCCAAAGTTCATCAGCTTCATCCTGCGCCAGGAGTTGATCCATGTATTCTATCCTGGTACGGATGAACGCCACGTTCTTCAGTCCCAGTTCTTCAACCGTTTTGCAGCCTCTCCAAAGCCTGGCGCCTTTTATATCGATACCGATATAATTCCGGTCCGGTTTATGCAATGCCAGGTTTACCGTATATTCTCCTTTTCCGCAGCCCAGCTCCAGGGTGATGGGGGCATCGTTCCGGAAGTGAGCCTGGCGCCATTTCCCTTTCAATGGAAATCCTGCCTTCAGTTCCTTGTAGGTTGGCTGAAAAAGATGCGGAAAGGTCAGATTTTCGGCAAAATGGATGAGTTTATTCTTTGCCACGGCATACAGGTTGTGAAAGTTGAACGAATCAGTACACGAGAAGCCATGCAGCCGGGTTTTCCCCTTTTCTTATTTTTTCAAGATAAGCCAGGGCGGAGGCCCTATCGGCAAAGCTGCCGTAGCTGATCCGAAGGTGTCCCCGGGTGTTGCTGCCGGCCTCCCTGGCGTTAAAACCGCGGCTTTTCAGTCCTTCCAGGAACCGGGCGGCATTGGCTTGATTTTCAAAGCATCCGCCAATGATATGGAATCTGTCAGGAGGTAATGCAACCGGCTCTGCTTCCTCGGCCATTTGTTGGACCGGTTCATCAGCAGAGATGATGAACTCTTCCATCTCTGCCGAATGCGGTTCAGGTGTAACGGTTTCATCTTCTGCTAACCGGAATTCATTTGCATCCGGGATCATAATGGGCTCCTGGATGTTATTTGTAAAAGAGAGCTGGCGGGTCAGGCCGGAAAGATCAGCATAAAAAGTCTCTACCGAGGCGGGGAAAAAGATGCCGTACAAAAGGAACAGGATGATGGGTAATGATAGTGCGAGTGTCCATTTAACCGATGCCGGCTGCTTTTGATGGATTTTGCCCGGCTTCCTGTCGGCCGGCCTGGTAGCAAGCCTTGCTTTTTGCCGGTCACTTGTGTGTGGGAACAAGTTGAGGACTCCCATGCCATAACTTTCGGTATAGTAGTTTGATGAAATGGCAGGGTGAAAAATGATAGCTCCTTGTGCGTTGAGCGAGAACTCACCGATATCATTCATAACCAGGCGGTTGCTTTTTAAGAGTTCGGTCTTGCATTGGCTGGCAAACCGGCTGACCAAAGCAGCGGCTTCCTGGTATGAAATACCCTGGCCTCTTGCTATGGTACTGACAAGCAGGCCGTCGTCATGGACAAGGAGGCTGTTGAATGACGGGAAACGGCCTGGGGGATGTATCCGGCCTTTTTCCCGGTCAATCCGGGCTGATTGACGGTGCATGATAAATCCGCCGAGACCGGGGATGGTCACACAGTCATAGGTATACAATAATTCCCTGAGATATGTATCAGGTGCTTGCATGATGTTTCTGTTCTGGCTTGTTGGCTACGAAAATAATCAAAGCGGGTGAGGCATTCAATCAATGTTAGTAATTTTTAATAAATCATTAGGTGTATCGACCGAAATACTGTCGAATTCGGTGATGCCGATTTTAATCCGGTGGCCATGATGAAGCCACCGCAATTGTTCCAGCGATTCGGATACTTCCAGTATACTGGCCGGGAGGCGGCAGATGCTTTTCAGTTTATCGGCGATATATCCGTAAATGCCGATATGTTTGTAATGGATACCGTTTTTAGACCACTGGGCATCTTCCACTCCCTGGAGGTAAGGAACAGCCGCCCGGCTAAAATAAAGGGCTTCCATGTTTGCATTGAAGATAACTTTCACGACATGGGGGTTAAAGATCTCTTCACGGGTAACGATATTCTTTGCGAGGGTGGCTATTCCTGTACCTGTTTGTTTTAGCAGGGATGCCACGAGACTGATCTGCCCGGGCCTGATGAACGGCTCATCGCCCTGTATATTGATCACGGCATCTGCCGGATGTTCCCGGTCTTTATTCCAGGATTGCATGGCTTCCAGGCAACGTTCCGTGCCCGAGCGATGTCCGGCCGATGTCATAACCGCCTGGTAACCTGCACCGATCACATGCCTGTAAATCCGCTGGTCATCGGTGGCGACAATTACGTCATCCAGCGCCTGCGACAATAATGCCTGTTCATAAACCCTTTGGATCATGGATTTGCCGTTGATATCGGCCAGCGGTTTTCCCGGGAAACGGGTTGATCCATAGCGTGCAGGTATGATTCCAATGATCTTCATCGATAATTCCAATTAAAATAATCCATGAATTTCAGCCTGGATTTTCTCGATGACCAGTCCCAGTTCCTGTGGATTATCGGCAAAGTTGACTTCGTCTACATTGATGATCAGTAATTTGCCTTGTTTGTATTTGGATATCCATGTCTCGTATCTTTCATTGAGGCTTTTCAGGTAATCCAACCGGATCGATTCTTCGTAGACCCTTCCCCGGCGCTGAATTTGTTGTACCAGGTTAGGCACGCTTGATCTGAGATAGATTAAAAGATCCGGAGGCTTTATCAGTGCGCTGACCAGTTCGAACAGGGCGCTGTAATTTTCAAAATCCCTCGTTTCCATCAGGCTCATAGAATGCAGGTTAGGCGCAAAAATATAAGCGTCTTCATATATGGTCCGGTCCTGGATGACATTTTTACCGCTGGCATGTATGTTTACGATCTGCCGGAACCGGCTGGCCAGGAAATAGACCTGCAGGTTAAATGACCATCGTTGCATGTCTTCGTAGAAACTATGGAGGTAAGGGTTGGATTCAACATCTTCATAATGGGGTTCCCAACCGAAATGTTTTGCCAGTAATCCGGTTAATGTCGTCTTTCCTGCGCCGATATTGCCTGCTATTGCGATGTGCATGAGAATGGTATTTGGTTATTAGTTTCGAGTTTCGGGTTTTGAGTTTTGAGTTCCGAGTTTTTTGAAATTGGTTCTTGGTTCTTATATTTTAGATTATTGATTTTTCTTTTGTGCCGGGTGTTGCAAGAAGCTCTTCCACATAGGTTCTGTCGTTGGACAGGCGGGGGACTTTATGCTGGCCGCCGAGTTTCCCTTTTTTCTTGAGCCATTTGTAGAAGGTTGCCTTGGGCATTTTTCTGATCACCGGGGGACAGAGTACCATATCATGGAACCTTTTGGCTTCATAATCGGAATTTAAGGATTTAAGCGCATTGTCGAGTGTTTCGATGAAATATTCAAGGTTTTCCGGCTCTTTTTCAAACTCGATCAGCCATTCATGGGCAACCCGGCCATCGTTACCGGAGAATGACGGAGCTGCGGTAAACTCATTCACGATGGCGTGGCATTTTTTACAGGCAATCGTGATGGCTTTTTCGGCATTGTCAACGATCATCTCTTCGCCCACAGCATTGATAAAATTCTTCGTCCGCCCGGTAATTTGAATACGGTAAGGATTCAGGGTGGTAAAGCGAATCGTATCCCCGATGAGATACCGCCACAAGCCTCCATTGGTCGAGATCACCAGTGCATAATTAGTTTCAGTATCAACTTCATCCAAACCACAGGCCCGGGGATGATCCTGATCGAGTTCATTGACCCGGATGAATTCATAGTAAATGCCATAGTCGAGCATTAGCAGCAGTTCACCGGAATCAAAGCGGTCCTGTAATCCGAAAAAACCCTCCGATGCCGTGTATGTCTCCATGTAATTCATTTGCTCGCTCCGGATCAATTGACTGAATTGTTCCCGGTATGGCTCGAAGTTTACCCCGCCATGAAAATAGACCTCCAGGTTAGGCCAGACTTCTATGATGTCTGACTTACCGGTTTTTTCGAGAACCCTTCTGAGCAGCAGCAACATCCAGGAGGGCACACCTGAAAGGCTGGTGACGTTGTGCGGGATGGTTTCGCTGGCCATCATCTCGATCTTATCTTCCCAATTGTCCATCAGGGCGGTGCTTTTCTTGGGTACACGGATAAATTCGGCCCAGCTGGGGAGATTTTCAATGATGATGGCCGACAGGTCCCCGTCGTAAAAAGAGGCAGAATTGATCTCACTGATGCGATGACTGCCACCCATGGCCAGTCCCCGGCCGTCGAACAATGCCGTGTTCGGAAAATTATTGCAATAGAGCGACAGCATATCTTTCCCGCCTTTGAAATGACATTCTTCCAGCGCCTCCTGGCTGACCGGTATAAACTTGCTTTTATCGCTGGTTGTTCCGGATGATTTGGCGAACCATTTGATCTCCCCGGGCCAGAGAATATTATGCTTGCCCTGTCGCGACGCATCAATGTATGGTTTCAATTTTTCATAGGTGTTGAGCGGCACACGTTCCCGGAACTGATCCGGGGAGGTGATGGTCTTGTAATCATACTTTCTTCCCCATTCCGTATCTATGGCCGATTGCATTAGTTTCCTGAACCATTCCGATTGTACCTCATGCGGGTACTTGATGAACAGTTCAATTTGGTGGATCCTTTTTTTGACCAGCCAGGATAATACCGAATTGATCAGCGCCATGGGTTTGTTTCTAACTGATGGATTGATTTCCAAAATTACAATTTTCGTGGAATAGCTCAGGCAAGTCGGTCTTTATTTTTTCCACACAAACCTTTACCGTCTATTTGCAAAGGATGATATCGGATACGATCGCTCACTTTGGCGCATACTTCAGCGTCAGCAAACCGATGGAAGCGAAAATGATGTTAGGTATCCATGCGGCGAACAAGGGCGGCAGGTCACCATAAGTGGCAAAAACCGTGGATATGCGCATGAACAGGATATAGGTAAAAGCCAGAAGTATCCCCAGCCCAAGGTGCATACCAATACCTCCCCTCATTTTCCGGCTGGATAGAGAAACCCCAATGAGGGTCATGACAAGGGTGGCAAACGGGGAGGATACCCGGTTGTGCATTTCCATTTCATAGAAGATCACCTCCTCAGAACCTTTCAGGCGCTCCTGGGCAATGAAATGCTGCAGCTCACGAAAGTTCATTTCTTCGTAATCCTCCTTTTTGATGTATAGCTCTTCGGGCCTGAGATTAATCGTTGTATCAAGTCTCGTTCCCCGGCGGATCCATTCCCTGGTATCATCGATCCTCCTGATTGTGTAATGTTCTATGGTCCATTGCGTTTTCGTACTATCCCATGAAATCCGGTCAGCCATCAGTTTGTATTCCAGTTTTTGCCCTGAAAATTTCTCCATGGTAAACCGGTATCCGGTTTTTGTTCTCAGGTTGAAACTCTCCAGGTACACAAAAGTGCCGGGGCTGATCTGAAAGTGGATATGGGTTGCCTTGCTCCTGGAAAGGTTCTGTATGTATTTGTCGGTAAATGCCCGTCTTTTCTGGTTGGTTTGGGGAATCAGGAAGTTGGCCAGGTAAAGTGACAGGATCGCCAGGATGAAAGCGGAGACAAAATAGGGCCGAAGCATCCGGTAATAGCTGACACCACTGCTGAGAATCGCGATGATCTCTGAATTGGAGGCCATCTTTGAGGTGAAGTAGATGACGGCAATGAATGTGAAAAGATAACTGAAGAGGTTGACAAAGTAGGGGATGAAATTGAAATAATAACCAAAGATGATATCGTTTAAAGGTGCATTTTTTGAGATGAAGTCATCGATGTTCTCGGAAACGTCGAAAATGATGACGATCATTATCAGCAGGGAGATAGCATAGAAAAAGGTGCCCAGGAATTTTTTAATGATATAGTAATCGATGGTTCTCAAGGACAGTTTTACATTATACGTTTCAAATTTAGAAAAATTGTCATAGCCTGGCCGATAATTCCCGGATCATGCTCTCCTTCCAGCCGCTGAAAGAGCCTGCGTTGATGTTTTCCCTGGCCTCCTGCATGAGCCAGGCATAGAATGACAGGTTATGCAGGCTGGCCAGCATAGCGCCCAGCATTTCATTCGACATGATCAGGTGCCGCAGGAAGGCTTTGCTGCAGGTCCTGTTTTTCGGCAGAATGCCCGATTCATCCAGGAGGGAAAAATCCGTCTTCCATTTTTCATTTTTTATATTGATGACCCCCCGGCTGGTAAAGATCATGCCATTTCTTCCGTTTCGGGTGGGCATGACACAATCGAACATGTCCACTCCCAGGGCAATGCTTTGTAGCAGATTCACGGGAGTACCCACTCCCATAAGGTAGCGGGGTTTGTCTTTTGGCAGGATACGGCAAACCAGGTCGGTCATGGCATACATGTCTTCTTCCGGCTCCCCGACGGACAATCCGCCAATGGCATTTCCTGCAGCATTGGCAGCGGCAACGTATTCAGCCGATTGTTTCCGCAGATCAGCAAATATGCCTCCCTGAACGATCGGAAACAATTCCTGCTCATGACCGTAACGGGGAGTTGTTTCCCTGCATCTGGCAATACAGCGGTCGAGCCAGCGGTGTGTCAGGTGCATGGACTGTTCCACATAATCTTTAGGACTGGGAAACGGGGGACATTCGTCAAATGCCATCATGATGTCGCTGCCCAGGGAGCGCTGGATATCCATCACATTTTCGGGGGTAAAAGTGTGCTTTGAGCCATCAATATGGGATTGGAAAGTCACCCCCGCTTCGCTAAGCTTTCTGCTGTCAGCCAGTGAATACACCTGGTAACCACCGCTGTCAGTCAATATCGGGCCGTGCCATCCGATAAACTCGTGCAGCCCCCCCGCTTCCTCAATGACCCCTGTTCCCGGACGTGTGTAAAGGTGATAGGTGTTGCCCAGGATAATTTCCGCCCCGACCAGTTCTTCCAGATCATTAAAATGTAAAGCTTTGACAGTTCCCGCTGTTCCAACAGGCATAAATACAGGGGTGTGTATTAATCCCCGTTGGGTTTCTATCACTCCTGAACGAGCATTAGATTGATTATCAGTTGATTCAATTGTAAATTTCATTGTTAATAAAAACTGATCAAAGATAAATTTAATTCCTCGTGGAATGAATAATTTTGTTCAGAGGTATGTTTGAGTTCCCATCAGTCAATGCGATCCATCAGGTGCCGCCTTTTGTGGTTTTTATCCTGTTCTTTCTGGCGTGGCTTATCCAGATGATCTATTACTGGGGCTTATACAGCAGGCTTTCATTCTATAAGGATAAAACGCCGGATGCCTCACCAGAACCTGTTTCCGTGGTTATTTGCGCCAAGAATGAATACCAGAACCTGTTGCATAACCTTCCCCCGGTGCTTGAACAGGATTACCCGGAATACGAGGTGATCGTTGTCAATGATGCTTCAGATGATGACAGCATTGAATTATTGCAGTCCCTCTCGAAAAAGTACCATCATTTGCGGATCTTTGACCTGGAGCGTAACCTGAATTTCTTTTCCGGAAAGAAATTCCCCCTTTCCCTGGGGATTAAATCTGCCCGGCATGATATTATTCTTCTGACCGATGCCGATTGCCGTCCGGCAAGTCCCCAGTGGATCAGGACGATGCAGGCTAAGTATGACGGGAAGACGGAAATTGTACTGGGGTATGGGGCCTACCAACGGAACGGGGGGTTGTTGAATCAACTTATCCGGTATGATGCCTTCCTGGTGGCCATGCAGTATTTGTCATTTGCACTGGCAGGCAATCCTTACATGGGGGTTGGACGAAACCTTTCCTATAAGCGTGAGTTGTTTTACAGGGCCAAAGGCTTTACATCTCATTACAAGCTGAAATCGGGCGATGACGACTTGTTTGTAAACCGGGTCGCACAACAGGCCAATACACGGATTGAAATTTCTCCCCGGAGCCACACTGTTTCCAAAGCCAAAAGCAGTTTCACCCACTGGGTGGTCCAGAAGAGAAGGCATTATACTACAGCGCGGTATTACCGGCCCTTGTTTAAATTCCTGCTCTCAATGGCATATATCAGCAAGCTGCTATTGTACTTATCCTTCACCGTGCTGATGGTTCTGATGTACCACTGGTTGATTGTGCTGGTAGTGTTTTCAGTCTTTTTTCTGAGCCATTGGATACTGGTGGCACTTTCGGCAAATAAAATGAAAGAGGGAGACCTGGCTGTGTTATCTCCGTTATTGGAAATCGTATTACTTGCCCTGATCCCGGTGATCTATTTTTCCAACCTTCTCATTAAACAGGAAAAATGGAAGTAGCCTGCAGACTCACCGAGAAAGCCAGGCGTGATTATAAGCTTGTAAAGGCAGCGCTGGAAAAAGGAGAACAATCGGCCTACGCGGAGCTGATGAATTTCTACAGGGACTCGCTCTATTTCATGATGCTGAAGATGACCAACAATCCCCAGGATGCCGATGACCTGACTATTGAAGCATTTGGTAAAGCCTTTAAAAATCTTCGGCAGTATACTCCTGATTATGCTTTCAGCACATGGCTTTTCAAGATCGCATCCAACAATTGTATAGATTTTATGCGAAAGAGGAGGATGAATGAGACGATTTCACTGAATATTGATGAGCAGAATGAAAGGGGGGAGGAATTCATTGATATTATCCCGGCGACCGGGCGGACCCCGGAACAGGATATCATCCGACAGCAAAAGATAGAGACCCTCCGGGAACTGGTCAACCGGCTGAAACCACATTACCGCAAACTGATTGAGATGCGGTATTATGAGGAACTTTCCTATGAAGAGATTTCCAAGTCAATGGATCTGCCGATCGGCACGGTAAAAGCTCAGTTGTTCCGGGCCCGTGAATTTTTATACCATATCCTGAAGCGCGACCAGGAAAGGTTTCGGGAAGAGTAAATGGATGCACTTTTGCTTATTTACTTTTGGCATGGGCGAAAAACCCTAATTTTGCAGTAGACATTTATAAGTTAATTATTTTATGGAACATAATGAATTTCAAGCATTTATATTACGCGGGATTGGCGATGAACTACCGGATCCACAGCCATGGGATGATAGCGTGAGCCATGCACCCCGGCGGAAGGATATCCTGACACCGGAGGAAAAGCGGCTTGCGCTAAAAAATGCGCTGCGTTATTTCAAGCCGGAGCACCATAGCATTCTGGCGCCTGAATTTGCCGCAGAGCTGGCGCAATTTGGCCGGATCTACATGTACCGGTTCAGGCCGCGGTATGCCATGCATGCCCGCCCGGTCCATGAATATCCCTGTAAGACATTGCAGGCGGCTGCCATTATGCTGATGATCCAGAATAATCTCGATCCGGCGGTGGCGCAACATCCGCATGAACTGATCACCTATGGGGGAAATGGCGCTGTTTTTCAAAACTGGGCGCAATATTTGCTCACCATGCGGTACCTGGCAGAAATGACCGAGGAGCAGACGCTGGCCATATATTCGGGCCATCCGCTCGGTTTGTTTCCATCCCACCGGGATGCCCCGCGCGTGGTAGTTACCAATGGCATGGTCATTCCCAATTATTCTTCGCAGGACGACTGGGAGCGTTTCAATGCGCTGGGTGTTTCCCAATATGGCCAGATGACAGCGGGTTCCTATATGTATATCGGGCCACAGGGGATCGTTCACGGGACAGTGATAACGGTGCTGAATGCCGGCAGAAGGCTCAAGGGGTCCGATGGCAGCCTGGCTGGAAAGATCTTTGTGACGTCCGGCCTGGGCGGTATGTCGGGGGCGCAGGCCAAAGCGGCTGTGATTGCCGGCGCTATCGGCGTGGTGGCGGAGATCAACCCGAAGGCTATGGCCAAACGGCATTCCCAGGGGTGGGTGGATGAGGTTTACACCGATCTTGGTGAACTGATGGTCAGGATGCAGCTTGCCAGGCAGCGAAAAGAGGCCGTCTCACTGGCTTACCAGGGAAATGTCGTCGATTTATGGGAGAAACTGGCGGAAGCCGGCATGGATATTGAACTGGGGTCCGACCAGACTTCTCTGCACAATCCCTGGTCGGGCGGCTATTACCCGGCCGGACTTACACTGGAAGAATCGAACCGGATGATGGTAGAAGATCCGGAAAGCTTTAAAGAGCATGTGCGCCAATCGTTGACCCGTCAGGTGAATGCTATTAACATTCTGGCTTCCAGGGGAATGTATTTCTGGGATTACGGCAATGCATTCCTGCTTGAGGCGGGCAGGGCAGGGGCTGATATTTTTGCGTCCGACGGGAAATACCGTTATCAATCCTATGTGCAGGACATCATGGGCCCCATTTGCTTCGATTATGGCTTTGGCCCATTCCGTTGGGTTTGCACCTCCGGTTCGCCGGAAGATCTGCGGTTGACCGATCATATCGCGGGGGAGGTCCTGGAAACCATGGCTAAGAACGCCCCGGATGAGATCCGGCAGCAGCTCAATGATAATTTGCTGTGGATCAGGGCTGCCGAACAGAATCAGCTGGTGGTGGGCTCCCAGGCCCGCATTCTTTATGCGGATGCGGAGGGCCGGATAAAAATAGCAGAAGCATTTAACCAGGCGGTCCGGCAGGGAAATATCTCAGCTCCGGTCGTTCTGGGCCGCGATCATCATGATGTTTCGGGCACCGATTCACCTTATCGCGAAACCTCCAATATCTATGACGGCTCACAGTTTACCGCCGATATGGCAGTGCAAAACGTGATCGGAGATGCTTTCCGTGGCGCCACCTGGGTATCGCTGCACAACGGGGGCGGTGTCGGCTGGGGAGAGGTGATCAATGGTGGCTTTGGGATGGTGCTCGATGGCACGGCCGATGCAGAGCGGCGACTCCGGCAGATGCTCTTCTGGGATGTAAACAACGGGATTGCCCGGCGGAGCTGGGCCCGGAACGGAGAGGCCATCTACGCTATCAAAAGGGCGATGCGGGCAGACCCTCAACTAAGGGTAACCCTGCCCCATCCCGCTGATGATAAATTAATTGAAAGTTGCCTTACCTGAAAACGAAATAGCAGATGTTTTTAATATACGATACCGAAACCACCGGTCTGCCGAGAAATTTTGAAGCGCCTGTGACCGACCTGGAAAATTGGCCGCGGGTGGTGCAACTGGCCTGGCAATTACACGATTCAGATGGTAAACTTCTGGAAGCCAAAGATTACATCATCAAACCCGAAAATTTTACGATCCCTTACAACGCTGCCAAAGTACATGGCATCACAACTGAGGTAGCGCAAAAGCTTGGAGAAGATTTGCAGGCGGTTTTGTTGCAGTTTGCTGCGGCGCTTCAGAAAGCAAACGTCTTGGTCGGTCATAACATCGATTTCGATCTGCATATCATTGGGGCGGAATACCTCCGCTGCGGAATGGATAACCTGCTGGAAGGCAAGACGATCCTCTGCACCAAGACCGAATCGGTCGATTTCTGCGCCCTGCCCGGCGGCCGGGGTGGCGGTTTCAAATGGCCGACTCTCGGTGAACTGCACCGGAAGCTCTTTGGCGAGGACTTCCCTGAAGCGCACAACGCCGCCGCCGACGTCATGGCCAACGCCCGTTGCTTCCTCGAAATGATCCGTATAGGCCTCATCCCCGCCAAAAAGATGGGACTTCTTGAAGAAACCATCATCCAATTCATCCAGGACCATCCCAATCCCATCTCTCCGGAAAATATCCAGATCCGAAACTTCGGAAGCCCGGAACCTGAAACTGACGGATCCCTCGCTGCGCTCGGGACAGGCCAGGAACCAGAAACAATAAACAAGAAACAAGAAACTACCTTCACCCACCTCCACGTCCACTCCCAGTACTCCGTCCTGATGGCTACCGCCGATTTGAAAGAGCTGATAAAAAAAGCGGTGGAGCTGAAGATGCCGGCGATCGCCCTGACCGACCATGGAAACCTCTTCGGCGCCTATTCTTTCATCAATGAAGCCATAAAGAACAATATCAAACCTATTGTCGGCTGCGAATTTTATATCGCCCTGGAACGCACGCGCAAGAAATTCACCAAAGAAAATCCAGACATCCGCCATCACCAGGTGCTGTTGGCTAAAAACCAGAAGGGTTACCAAAACCTTTCACGTCTTTCATCCCTTGGATACCTGGAAGGATTTTACGACGGTGTGCCGCGCATCGACAAAAACCTGATCGAACAGCACCGGGAAGGGCTGATCGCCCTCACCGGCGTGCTTCGCTCTGAGATCCCCGACCTGATCCTGAACGTTGGGGAGACACAGGCGGAAGAAGCTTTCCGCTACTGGCACGGTCTCTTTGGCGAGGATTTCTATGTGCAATTGAACCGGCACGGACTGCCTGAAGAAGAGCACGTCAACAAGATATTGGTACTACTTGCCCGTAAATACGGGGTGAAGATGATCGCGGCCAATAATGTGTATTACCTTGAAAAGGCGGATGCCGATGTCCATGACATGCTGATCTGCCTGCAAATGAATGAGTACCAGACCACGCCGGTGGGTCAGGGGAGGGGGCATCGCTTCGGGTTTCCCAATCATGAGTTTTACCTCAAAAGCCAGGAGGAAATGCTGGAATTGTTTCGCGACATGCCGGAAGTGGCGGAAAATATTGCTGAGATCGTCGATAAAGTGGAAACATACTCTCTGAAAAGGCCGCCGCTGATGCCCGATTACCCTATCCCTGAGGATTTCAGCGATGCGAATGACTACTTGAGGCATGTGACTTACAAGGGAGCGGAGCAGCGTTATGATGAGATCACATCTGAAATCCGTGAAAGGATTGATTTTGAGCTGGAGACCATCCGGCGTATGGGATACCCGGGCTATTTCCTTATCGTCCAGGATATCCTCAACCAGGCCCGGATGATGGATGTCAGGGTCGGGCCGGGCAGGGGATCGGCGGCAGGTTCCGTGGTGGCTTACTGCCTGCATATCACCGATGTGGACCCTTTGCAGTTCAACCTGCTCTTTGAGCGCTTTCTCAATCCCGAGAGGAAAACTCTCCCTGATATCGATATCGATTTCGACGAAGATGGCCGGGATCGGGTGCTGAAATGGGTAGTGGAAAAATATGGTGCCGGCCGGGTGGCCCAGGTCATAACCTTCGGCCGGATGGCGCCGCGCGGCGCTATCCGCGATATCGCCCGCGTAAAACAATTACCGCTCAACGAATCGGACAGGCTGTCGAAACTCGTGCCAACAAAAGTGGGAACCACGTTCCGGAGAGCTTATGTCGAATCGCCCGACCTGCTCAGGGAGCGAAAACAGGGGGAGCCGCTGGTGCAGGAAACCCTGAAAGGTGCGGAACGGATCGAAGGGCAGATACGAAACACCGGTACCCACGCATGCGGAGTGATCATCGGAAAACACGAGCTGATCGACCTGATCCCCCTGAGTATCACTAAAGAGTCGGATATGCTGGCCACCCAGTACGACGGATCCCAGATCGAAGGCGCCGGCATGCTGAAAATGGATTTCCTGGGGCTGAAGACCCTTTCGATCATCAAGGATGCACTGGATAATATCAAAAAATCAAAGGGGAAGTCCAAAGATATTGAGACGATCCCGTTCGACGATCCCGATACCTTTAAGATTTATTCGCGCGGTGATACCAACGGCATCTTTCAGTTCGAATCGGAAGGGATGAAGAAACACCTGCGCGAACTCAAGCCCAACCGGTTCGAGGATCTCATTGCCATGAACGCGCTGTACCGTCCGGGACCTATGGAATATATCCCTAATTACATCCGGCGCAAGCACGGGAAGGAGAAGATCGACTACCTCATCCCGGAAATGGAGGAGATCCTCAAAGAGACCTATGGCATCACCGTGTACCAGGAACAGGTGATGCTTCTTTCCCAGAAACTTGCCGGCTTTACCAAAGGCCAGGCCGATTCGCTGCGGAAAGGGATGGGCAAGAAGAAAAAAGAGGAGATCGACAAACTGAAGGCCAAATTTCTCGAAGGGGCACAACAGAATGGTTATCCGGTGGATCTTATCGAAAAAATATGGCACGATTGGGAAGCCTTTGCCAATTATGCGTTTAACAAGTCGCACTCCACATGCTATGCTGTTGTTTCCTACCGTATGGCCTACCTGAAAGCGCATTATCCGGCCGAGTTCATGGCAGCGGTACTCAGCAGAAACCTGACCGAGATCAAAAAGATCACCTTTTTCATCGATGAGTGCAAACACCTGAACATACCGGTGCTGGGGCCAGATGTGAACGAGAGTGATCTGCATTTTGTAGTCAATAAAAAGGGCGAAATACGGTTCGGTATGGCGGCGATCAAAGGGGTGGGCGAATCGGCCGTCAATGCCATTATCGAGGAGCGGGAAAAGAACGGTCCGTTCCGGAACATTTTCGATTTCACCAAGCGCATCAACCTGCGGGCAGTAAATAAAAGAGCCATGGAGGCATTGGCCAAGGCAGGCGCTTTCGACAGCTTCGAAGGGGTCCATCGTGCCCAGTATTTCCACCAGGAGAATACCGATGATCCCATCTTTCTGGAAAAGGTGATGCGCCATGCCGCCCTATTCCAGGAAAAACAGCAGGCTTCGCAGCACTCCCTCTTTGGCGACAGCATGTCCATTGAGCTCCCCGACCCGAAAGTGCCCGATTTTCCGCAATGGTCAAAGCACCAGCAACTGAAATATGAACGGGAGGTGACCGGTTTTTATATCTCAGGGCACCCGCTGGACGAATATAAGGCGGAGATCGATGCTTTTTGTAATGTGAATTTACAGATCCTGAACAGCGGACTGACGAAATTTGAGAATAAATCCATTTCATTTGCCGGGGTGATCAATGCTGCTGAATTCCGGACATCCAAAACGGGTACACCATACGCATTTTTTGAGCTGGAAGATTTTACCGATACCTATCGCATGAGCATATTTTCCGATGAGTTCCTGCGTTTCAAGCACCTGTTGGTCGAAGGTACTTATGTGCTGATCCATGCACGTGTGGAGACCTATAAAAAGAATAACCGGCTTGATGTCAGGGTCCGTAACATGCTGTTACTGGCAGAATCCATGGAAAGATACTGCAAGTCGGTGAGCATTTCCTTTGAACTGGAAAATATCAACGACGAGCTGGTCCGGCAGGTCAAAATGCACATCCGGGAACATCCCGGCGAATGTGAATTGAAATTCAAGGTGAAGGACATGGAAGAGGGGTATTTGCTGGATCTCACTCCCCGTAAGTTACGGGTCAATCCGTCCGGGTTCGTCCGCGCTATTTCGGGCATGGAAAATATCGAATACAAGCTGAACGGATTTCATACGGGCGGGTGAATTTATCAGTGACCTTCAACGGCAATTTTTAGTAATTTTGCCCTTTGATTTTAATAACTCAAAATAATTTAAGATGGCTTTAGAGATAACAGATGCGAATTTCCAGGAATTGGTATTGAATGCAGATAAACCCGTTATTCTTGATTTTTGGGCCGAGTGGTGCGGTCCCTGCCGCATGGTAGGGCCTGTGGTCGAGGAGATCGGGCGCGAATATGAAGGAAAAGTATTGGTCGGGAAACTCAATGTGGACCACAACCCGGAGGTCACCCGTAAATTCGGGATCCGGAACATCCCCACCCTGTTATTTTTTAAGAATGGAAATATCGTCGACAAACAAGTCGGCGCCGTGGCCAAGCAGGTGATTGTCGGTAAGCTGCAGGGACATTTATAGCATTTCATTTTGAACTATTCCATTGATCATAACCGGCTGCAGCAGTTTGGTTCGCTGGAATTCCTTGCCCGGCAGGTTGTGGAGGGTTTTATCGTCGGGCTGCACAAAAGTCCCTTTCACGGCTTTTCAGTCGAATTCGCCGAACACCGGCTTTACAACTCCGGGGAGTCGATCAAGCATATCGACTGGAAGTTGTACGGCCGGACCGATAAGCTCTTTGTGAAGCGTTTCGAAGAGGAAACCAACCTGCGCTGCCAACTGGTTATCGACAACTCGTCATCCATGTATTTCCCGGTGCGGGAAAAACCTTCCATCGACCAGCCCAACAAGATCACTTTTTCGATCTATGCCGCGGCGGCTATTATGAATCTGCTGCGCCGCCAGCGGGATGCGGTAGGACTGAATGTCTTCTCCGAACAGATAGAATTTACCTCGGCAGCCAAATCGAGCTCGGTGCATTTCAAATACCTGTATAGCGAGCTGGAAAAGCTGCTCCCGCCCATTGGCCATGAGGTGCGCAGAAACACCCTGGCCGCGGAAGCACTGCATCATATCGCCGATACTATTCATAAGCGTTCGCTGGTGGTTATCTTTTCCGACATGTTCCAGAACCATGGTGAAAGCGAGGAGCTCTTTTCAGCCCTGCAGCACCTCCGCCATAATAAGCACGAGGTGATCCTCTTTCATGTCGTGGATAAACGCCAGGAACTTGATTTTGAATTTGAAAACCGTCCGTATCGCTTCATCGATATGGAGAGCGGACACCAGATCAAGGTGAATCCGATGGAGGTCAAAGCCGAATACAGCCGTGCCGTCAATGCCTTCAAGAATGAACTGAAGCTTAAATGCGGCCAGTACCGGATCGATTTTGTCGAAGCTGATATCAATGCCGGTTTTGAGCAGGTGCTGCTGCCGTACCTGCTGAAGCGTGAAAAACTATACTAACCCGGTATCTTTATCCTTACCTGAAATTCCAGTTCATTCATCCTGTTCCCATTGATCTGCTCCGGTCCCGACCCTACTTTACGGTCGGAATAATAAACCGTGGCGACCCGGATCCACGTGTCAACCCACGGCAGGGGTGTCCAGGAAAGCATCAGTATTCCCCGTAATCCTTTGCCGTAATACATGAACGAGGTGAAATCGTACAAGACATCGTTTTCATAGGCATACAGACGGGTATCGTAATCCGGCACTTCGAAATAACAAACCCTGAGCCAGACCCGGTAAGCTTTGTGCGGCAGTTTGAAAGCGATATCCTGGAAGAGAAGCCATGCGGGCAGGTAATTTCTACCCGTGGCCCAGACGATGTTACTTTCTACTCTTGTTTTCATGGCAACGCCCGGAATTGTCTCATATCGCCCTTCCATTCTTATCCTGAATTGCTCAGAATAGCCAGCCCGGGCGATCATGGTGAATACATCCGGTATTTCGGTCGTCTTCCGGAGGTATTTGAAGGAAAAGATGAGCGTCCCCTGGCTGCGCCAGTTCTTATCCACTGCTCCCAGCGCCATGAACTGGCTGGTAGGAAGGTCCAGGTTGTAGCGGATCCAGGGAGAGTGGGAAAAATCGGCCAGGGCTTCAATATTCCACCTGTGCGGCAGCTCAAGGCGGAGCTTTGTCCGTAACCCTTTTTCGTTGTTGTTCCTGCTTTGGGAGATAAATCCCATCCCGTGCCAGTTTTGATATTTGATGTCGAAATACCTGTAAGCCAAACTGATGTTTGCACCTGTCACAGGGGTAAAATTTAATCCTGATAACAGAGCCCATCCATTGTTCCTGCTCATCGAAAATTCGGAAAACCACTGCCATTTGTTCAGCCAGATGGCCGCTGCCATGCCCGCCACCAGGTTTGAACGGCCTTCGAAATAATACTTCGAATAGGCGCGTGTGCTTTTTCTGACCTCCGCGTCGAATTGCTTGTAATGAGTGATAAAGCCGGCTTTCAACCAGTTGTTACCATACACGAGGTGACCTCCAAGCATGTCCTCACGGATCGCCTTTCGCCTGTCCAGTTGGGTATTTGTCCGGTGCATTCCTGATTGATCCAGGGAGGAGAATGAGATCACTTTCCCCGATACGGTGTCGATGACAGATGATGTTCCGTCAAGCCGCAGGCTGGAACCGAACAAGGTGAGTGTAAAGCGGCTAAGTTTGCAGTTCAGGGCTATCCCCCGCATAAAACCACTTTCCCCAAGGGAGGTGTTTGGTCTGATCCGGTGGGCCAGGCTGACCGGCCCGCTGCCGCTCAATGCACCGTACTGGCCTGCCGCCAGGTTGACCCCGAACCCGAAGCTGACACGATAATCACCCACTATCAATTGCCTGACCGGGCCTAATCGATTGAACTGAACAAAACCGGATATATGGTCAGGCGTTTTGACCCCCTGGAAGAGACCGTATTGTGTCGTGACCAGGTAAGGCTCTCCCGGGTCCTTTTCCATCCGGATGCCTGCCTGGTATTTCTTCCGGTAATCGATATCATACCGGAGCGAAAGCCTTAACGGTGATCCCACGTAATCAGGCGCTTTTGTCACTCCATTGGCATCCGTTTTTTCGAGATAGCCACTCTTTTTCTCCGGAGTGAAGGCTGTTTTTACCACAAGCTGCTGGCGGACCGGCCTCCGGTGAATTTTCTTTATAACGGACTTTTCCCGGTAATTGACTGATACCAGTGGCATCACTCTGAGGGTTGTCTTGCTATCCCAACCATCCACAAAAGACAGCTCATAGACCGATAGCAGGTCGCCGTACTTCAGCCGGTACTCTCTGAGTTTGTTGAGCTGGTGCCGGCTGACCAGCCTGGCCTCGAACAACAGGTCGGCCTCTTCCGAATTGATGTGCAACGGGTTCTCAAGCCAGTGGTCAATCAATTCCCGCCATTCTTCAACCATGGAAAGGTATTCATCTTCCGACTGTACCAGTTCGCTGACATAATCCTCGAATGCAACTGTTTGCTGTGGCACGGTCTGGCCATATATCAATCCGGATATGGGAAGGAAGAAAATGGAAAATACCACCTGTTTATATATTGAAAGATGATGAATAAACGGTTTCATGTTCAGCGGATGTCATATTGAATAGATACAAGGGGTGTAAAACCCAGGTACTGATGGTAGCAGGATGAGAAGTCGAGCAGGAAACGCTGATAACGGACCCCGGCTCCAAAGGAATACTGCACCGGTAATGCCTTGATTCCTAAACGTATAAATATCAATTCTTTAAAAGTCATTTCGCATCCGGTCATGATGCTGGGAGAATGTTCCATCTCTTTGTCGATCTCGACCGTCAGAAAAAATTCCCGGGAATACCGGTACGCCATTCCCAGCCTGATGTTGCCGGGCAGGGTAGCGTGTGGTTCACTCTTATAATAGAAACCGAACGGGTTGAAGGTAGCAAAACCGAGACTGAAGCTGTCCGATAAATCGACCATAGCGCCGATTTTATAGCTTACCTGGTGCAAAGCCGGTGATTCGTCTCCTGCTTTTTGGTAGATGTAAACCAGGTTGATACCTGTCATTAACTTTTGCCCAAGCTTTCTGCCATAACCGATGATCAGCCTTTGATCAATCCAGGACGCATATCCTGAAAAGGCAGCCCCCAGGCCGAAACAGCCATTTCCGGCCGGGACAGCCGCCGCCAGCGCGTAATTGCCCAGCTCCTTCATAAAGTAGCCTTGCTCCAGGCTGGTTCCCAGCGAAACATGACTCCGCCCTGCCATTCCCGCCGGGTTGTTCATCACCGCCCAAAGATCCTCCAGCATCACCGACGATCCCCCCAGCCCGGCGCTGCCAGCCCCCACCGGCCTTTCCTGCCCAACAACGCAAATATTTGCTGTAAGCAGGATCGATAAAATGAATTGTCTCAACATAATAAGTAAATTCCAAAATCCAAAAAACAAATCCCAAACAAATTCCAAAATCCCAAATCCCAAATCATATTCTAAATTCTATCTTCTATCTTCTAACTTCTCTCTCATCTATTAATCCCCTTTTTCACCCATTTATACCCGGTGCCCCTGTCAAAAAATGATAATTTTGTTAAAAAAAGATCATGAATGATTTGAATCACTGATATATCAACTTTGACGCATATTTAAGGTATTTTTGGGTATTTCACTGACATAATGGGGTTTCCGTAAACTGGCCCAAAACGACCGTTAACTTTTTTTATTTGCTCTATATGGTTTGGGAGAGATATATTTGTCTTGGATTAATTGGTTAATTATTTCCTACTCAAGGAACTTTTGGAGGTTTGGTTAAATTGGTTTACTTTACTTCAAAAGTTTTCATCTCACCTCAAACTAGTAAGACTTGGCAAAAGCAACCCCGACTCTGTCGGGGTTGTTTTTTTGTATCCCGACGAAGGAGGGATCTGTCAGTTAAGAAATGATTGGATTTACACGTCGATGTTGGCGTATTTAGCGTGCGTCTCGATGAATTCGCGCCTTGGGGGCACGTCGTCGCCCATGAGCATAGAAAAGACACGGTCGGCTTCAGTGCCGTTTTCGATGGTGACCTGCCGTAGGGTCCGGAAAGCCGGGTTCATGGTGGTTTCCCAGAGCTGTTCGGCGTTCATTTCACCAAGCCCTTTGTATCGTTGGATATGGATGTTCCTCTCACTGCCATTGGGTGAAAACTCTTTGATTGTTGCTTCCCGCTCCTCTTCCGTCCAGCAGTACTGTTGGTTTTTTCCGCTCCTGATGAGGTAAAGCGGCGGGGTGGCGATATATACGTGACCCTGTTCGATCAGTTCATTCATATAACGGAAGAAGAAGGTGAGGATCAGGGTGGCGATATGGCTGCCATCCACATCGGCGTCGGTCATGATAATGATCTTATGATAACGCAGCTTTTCGAGGTTCAGCGCTTTGCTGTCTTCCTCGGTGCCAATGGTTACCCCGAGTGCAGTGAATATGTTTTTTATCTCCTCATTGTCGAATACTTTATGAACCATGGCTTTTTCGACGTTGAGGATCTTGCCGCGCAGGGGCAGGATGGCCTGGAAGCTCCGGTCACGGCCTTGTTTGGCCGTACCGCCGGCGGAGTCACCCTCAACCAGGTAGATCTCCGATTTGGCCGGGTCCCTCTCGGAGCAGTCTGATAATTTGCCGGGTAAACCGGAACCGGTAAGGACGTTTTTGCGCTGCACCAGTTCCCTTGCTTTTCTGGCGGCATGCCTGGCCGTTGCAGCCAGGATCACCTTATCGACGATCGTGCGGGCAATCTTAGGGTTCTCTTCCAGGAAATTGGTCAGGTGCTCCGATACCAGCTGGTCGACAGCCCCCATCACCTCACTGTTGCCCAGTTTTGTCTTGGTTTGTCCTTCAAACTGTGGTTCAGCTACTTTGACAGATATGATGGCGGTTAATCCTTCCCGGAAATCATCCCCGTTGATATCAAATTTCAATTTAGAGAGAAAACCGGCCTTTTCGGCATAGGATTTCAGGGTTCGGGTGAGCCCCCTCCTGAAGCCGGCCAGGTGGGTGCCGCCTTCATGAGTATTGATATTATTGACGTAAGAATGAATATTTTCCGCGAAAGATGTGTTGTACTGCAGGGAAATTTCCATTGGGACAGCGATTTTTTCACCTTCGATCGTAATAGGATCGGGCATCAGGGCTTCCCGGTTGATATCTAGGTATTTGATAAAATCAGTCAGGCCATTCTGGGAATGATAAGTGGCAGAAAGATAGGATCCATCTTCTTTTTGCTGCCGTTTATCGACGATACTCAGGGTAAGGCCTTTGTTTAAAAAGGCCAGTTCTTTCATTCGCGATGCCAGCAGATCATAATCGAAGCTAGTGGTGATGAAGATGCTGTCGTCAGGTATAAAAGTGACTTCGGTGCCTGTTTCACTGGTCGTTCCGGTGATTTTCACCTCGTGGACCGGTTTACCATAAGCATATTCCTGGACAAATATTTTACCTTCGCGGAAGACTCTCGCTACCAGCTTTTTCGACAATGCATTTACACAGGAGACACCGACCCCGTGCAAACCGCCTGAAACTTTATACGAACCTTTATCGAATTTTCCACCGGCATGCAGAACGGTCATGACCACTTCCAGCGCCGACCGGTTCTCTTTTTCATGCATTCCTGTTGGAATACCCCTTCCATTGTCGAGTACGGATATCGAATTATCTTCATGTATAGTCAGGTCGATCCGGTCGCAATAACCCCCCAGGGCTTCATCGATCGAATTGTCTATCACTTCGTGCACCAGGTGGTGTAAACCCCGTTCGCTGATGTCACCAATATACATGGCGGGGCGCTTGCGAACCGCCTCCAACCCTTCCAAAACCTGTATATTATCAGCCGTATATTCCTGTGCCTGTAATAATTTTTCTTCAGCAGTCATAATCAATCAGTTACATCTAAAAAGATAAGTATACAAAGTTACGGATTTTACATGAGAAAAACTCAGAAAACATCAATAAAATCAAGCATTTTATTAACAAAATGCTGTTTACAGAGAATGTGGTTTTTTAAAAGGAAATTTTTGCCCCCAGCATTACCTGGATGCCCTGCACGGGATAGTTATACCAGCGCTGGTAAGACTGGTTTAAAAGGTTATTTCCATCGATGAAAGCGCTGATCATCCTGTTGATCCTGTATTCAAATCCCACACTCAGGTCAAGGGCAGTTCCCATCTTTTCCGGGACGACAGTTTCTTCTTCAAAGGTTCGTGCATAACGACTGCCCAACAACAGCATAGAGGTCCTGAAATAATATCTTTCCTTCAGCCGGTAAGCGGCATCGAGGCTTACCTCAAAGCCGGGCATATGCCAGGCTTTCTCTTCATTCTCAGGAATATAAACGTAATACGCTGCAGTGATTCTTGAAATGAAGTTGTCTATTCGCGTGTATCCCAGCGTTGCCTTGACATTCAATAGGTTAATATCATCGTATATTACCAGGAATCGATTATCCAGTGCCAGTGAAATGTCGGTTACAAACAGCGGCATATCGCCAATATGTGCATAAGTCGCCTGTGCCAGATAATTTAACCCGCCTGCATTTCCGGTAATTCCACCCTGTATCCGGACGTTGTCGCCGGTGCTGCGTAACTCGGGGGTGGAAGTAATAAACGGGTTCTGATAAGCGAATTGTCTGAATGAGTTGACAACCAGGTTGCCAAATAAATCAGCAAAAACTTTCACTTTGTCTTCCAGGATGACAATCTCTGCACCCAGTATCGGAAAGATCCCAACCGTGAGGTCATTTCCCTGCGGTGTTGGTTCAGAAATAATATCTGCGTTGAGGCCTGCTTTAAAGGAATATTGACCGATGCTTAAGGTGTAGACCGGTGCAAATTCAATATAAAGCGGCTTAAATTCCAAAAGGGTATCTCTGTAGTTCAAATAATCCAGTTTTACGTCAAGTCCGAAAGAATGATCAAAGTCTCTCCGACGGGTATCAAAGCCCTTGTTCAGGCTGGTTATAAAAGCAATTTGTGACTCCCTGGTTTGATAGAAATCCGAGAAGTAGTCATATTCAAGGCGGAATTGATGATCCAGTTTGTAGGCTGTCGTATAGTTGCTTCCAAAACCGATCAATGCCTTCACGTGCTGGAAACGTTGCCGTATGTCCTCTTTGTTTACTTCCAGGTCAGGAAAGCTGTCGACCGGGAACCCGTAGAAATGCACCACGTCGCGGTTATAGGTGAGATTACCTGAAAGGGTATGGTTTTTCAGGAATGTTTTACCGTACACCGAGGCCAGGTTATGGCTGAAGTTATTTTGGCCGTACCCTTTTATACCACCACCCTGGGAGGAATGGTGGCGAAGCCTGGCCCCTGCAAGATACTTGTCATTTTGCAGGTTGCTGGCCAGGAACTCAACGTAAGGGGTATAGTAGTTTCCAAAACCGACTTTCGCAAAATTCCCGGGCAGGTCTTCCTGCCGGCTGTCACTGAACCTGACCGGGTCCACCGCATCCAGTTCCAGGCGGGTTTCCACGCTCTTGGTGATATAGTCGTAATCAAAAACAGAAGCAGTGGCTTCAGGCACTGTTATTTCAGGCCTGAAGGGGATCTTCGCCGCTGTGCCTATGGTCGGGATATACGGGGCGATAATCGTTACCTCTTCGTTGCGTCCCTGCCCTTGAACAAATGGCTGGCATATGAGAACGAAAAGAACTGCCAGGGAGGGCGGGGAATTCCGAAAAATCATATATATTATCCTTGATTTCATAATTATAACAGCTCAGATATTTGGCTAGTTATCCAGATTTATAATTTTTTCGCGGGCTACTTCACCCAATTCGGGCCCCTCATAATTGTCGATCACACTCTGCAGTGTTTCCCTGGCCTGGAATGTATTCCCATCCTGGATAAAAATATCGGCCAAAAGGATAAACCCTTTGGCAACCCAGTAATCGGATGCGGCAAAATCTTCGGCCAGGGCATAGATTCTTTCTTCCGACTCTGCCGTACGTCCTTTTGTAAATGCAATCCATGCCAGGTGATAGCTTGCTTCGGCACCCATTTCTGTCCCTTTTACCCTGGCGGGTATAAGAAGTTCCGACCCGGCAGCCGTGAGATCGTTTTGAGAAAGATAATGCAAGCCAATCATAAAATGGGCCTCTGGGACCTGGTCCTGTGCGATTCTGCCGGTTGAAAGCAGTTGGCTGGCTGCCCCGGCAGCGGCGGAAATGTTATTCATCTGATAATGACATCTCATTTGTCCCACCAGCGCTGCCAGATGATGGGCCGGATCTTCCGCTACCATTTCAAGCTGCTCAAAAAGTGGTAAAGCCTCCTGGTATTTCCTGGCTGAGAATTCCATTCCGGAAGCTGTTGCCAGGGCCGCTTCAGTGAACCGGGAAACAGGCTTATGCGCCACTTTTTTAAAACCTTCCAGCGCTTGCTGCAACTGATTGGTTTTTAAGTAACACTCCGCCTGGTAAAACAGTGCATTTGGTGAAAAAGCGCCGTCAGGGAATTTGTCGAGGTACCGTTGGAAAGCCCCGATAGCCTGATCGCATCGGTTTTGCATATAGAAGTTCTCCGCTACGGCAAAATTCAGGGAGTCCTCTTCCGTAATATTCACTACTGCAAACGGGATATTTCGCACATAAGCGAAATACTGTTCGATCTGACCCATTTCCATGTATATATTCTTTAAAGCCGCCAGCGCTTCCTGCGATTCTTTTGTACCGGGGAACTTATCCACAACGGTCTTGAAAGAATTGATAGCCTGTGTATAGTCGCTCCGGTTAAAATAGATGAACCCTTTCCGGAGCCACGCCTGGATGCTTTTTGTATTGGTCGGGAATGTCTGGATCAGCTTGTCAAAATAGATCAGCGCCTGGCTCTCCTGGTTCAGGAGGATATAGGCCAGGGCGGTTTCATAATAAGCCTTATCCACATAACCCGATTTGGGATAATTGTTTACCAAAGCTTTCAACACGTCAATTTTCCGGTTATAATTGCCCCTGGCTCCTTCGGAGAGCGCTTTGTAATAGAGGGCGTAGTCCATGGCATTTTCTTTGGCCGCTATCACTTTATCATAATTGGAGATGGCCCGGTCATATTGCTGGGAGGCAAAGTAAGCATCACCGAGCCTCAGGTATGCATCGGATGTGAGCTTCCGGTCTTTTCCCTGGCCGACTTCCAGGTATTTATTGAATTGGGCGATCGCTTCAATGTATTCTTTTCGATTGAAATAAGCATAGCCGAGGCTGTAAAATGCATGGGCATACTCGGCCGATCGCCATGCATTTTTTGAATTCAGAAAGTCTTTATAGAATTTTATGGCGGAGGCTGGATCGTTCTGACGGTAGGAAATTTCCCCGCTCCAATAAAGGGCATCCAGGCGGATGCTTTCGTTATCGGTCATAGCTGCCGCTTTTTTGTAAAGATCGAGGGAACCCTGCAGATCGTTCAGGTTGAACAATTCGGCAGCCCGGTAGAACAGGATTTTTTGATAAGCAGCCTGCAAGCGGGGGTTTTTATTATCTATCGCTTCAATGGATGCCAGGGCTTGCCTGTAATTTCTTGATGAGAGATACAACTGCGACAAATAATCATATCCCTCGTCTGAGCGAACGGAGCCCGGGTTGGCCTTCAGGTAATTCTCAAGCAGGATGATGGCTTCATTATAAGGATTGAACGGCGATTCGAGGGTGATCTTGATATAGTTGAAAAGCGCTTCTTCCGAGATCTGTTTGTCGAATCCCGCTTTATAAGCTGCCAGGAAAGCATTGCCTGCATAAATTTTCTGCCCGGTTTCATTGTAACAGATACCGAGGTAATAGTAGGCATTCTGCGACAGTTCGTCGTTCTGCCGGATGGCTTGCTGGAAATTACCGATGGCATCTTTATACTCTCCGGCTTTATACTTGACAAACCCAATCAGGTATTGATCTTCGCGGCTGAGCGACCTTCTGTTAGTTTTTTCGTACACTCCAAGATAGTTGGCGGCCTGGACGTAATCTTTGGCCTGGAAGAAGGCGTTCCCTGTGATACGGGCAATTTCAGGCCTGTTGGTGGTGGAAGATGACTCATAAAGCCCCGGTCCCATGGCCATCACCTTGTCGAATTCACCCAAGTAATAATAAATCTGTATTTTATAAAGGGGGATGATCTTCTGGTACCTACGGTCGTTTTCGATCTGTTCAAAAACGACCAGCGCCTGGCGGTGGTTACCCTGGAGATAATCGATGTGCGCCAGATAATATCTGGCCTGGCTGTAGTAGGGTGAATTCCGGATGGTGACTCGCTGGAAATAGGATTTTGCGACGGCCGGATCGCCGGCTTTCAACTGTGCATAACCGATCATGAAAAAAAGTTCCTCACGGCTGGGCCGGCTGAGGTTGCTGATATCAACGCCCTGAAAAGCCCGGATGGCGTCCTTGAATTTATTATCCCGGAAATATAGCTTGCCCAGGTAGAGGTTGGCCTCTCCGGTCAGTGCATTCTCGGGATAATTGTTGTTGAAGGCCTGTATCCGGGCGGATGCATCGGAATGGGTTAGTTCGGCGGCGCTGATGGCTTCAAAGAAGAGCGCATCAGGCTGGATTTCCGGCTCGGGAATTTCTGACAAAGCAGAAAAAATCTGTCGGGCGGGGCCGAAATGATCCTTCCAGAAGAGATCTTCGGCCAGCCGTTGATCCAAACCGGGTTGCTGGTATATAGCACTTTCCTGGCTAAAAGCCTGGAAATGCACAGCGATAAATAAAAGGGTTGCAATTAAAATCCTCATCGGGTCAGAACTCATTGTTAATTCGCACTACAAGGTTTTCAAAGGTAGAAAATCAGGCGATAGGTCAGGTTTTATCAGGGTGAACTTATTAACAAGTGGTTTTTAATCAAACGGCAGATTGCTCAGGTTATTGTTATGTGGTTGTTAAAAAAGATAATTGGAAAGGGCCGGTCCGGTTTACCCGGAGCGGCCCCTGTAAATAGCTGGCCGGCAGCCCTGTAAGCAGGATTCTGTGGGGTTTTTGCGGGCCATTGTAGCGGCGTAACATGTTACGCCGCTACGGTCCGCAAAAACCCCCTCTGCCATTTATCTGGGCCCGCCGTCACCGACGGGCTCTGGCAGCCTACCCGTTCCGGCTTCCTTTTGAAAGGAATTCGCGCGAGCCACGCGATGAGGGTAATGCTGGAAGCATTTGCCCTGACCGGAACATATTTGGCCTTGCAACCCATAAGGTTTACCCGCGCACCGTGTCACCACGGTGAGCCGTGGGCTCTTACCCCACGTTTTCACCCTTATCCCGAGTACTCGGGACGGTTATTTTCTGCGGCACTTGCTGTCAGGTCCCCGCTTGCACGGGGACAAGCCTTCCCGTTAGGAAGTATGGCGCTCTGTGTTGTCCCGACTTTCCTCCCCCGCAGTGCGGAGGCGGCAGAGCAGGCCGCCGGCTGTTTGCAAAGATACAACAAATATGCCGGAATTATGCTATTTTTGCGATCCTTGAACATTCGACCGTTTAAACCGTTTCACCAGCTTCATGAAGGATCTCAGCGTCGGAAATGAGAGTAAACTGATATTTCATTTTGCATTGCCCATGCTGTTGGGGAATGTCTTCCACCAGCTATACCATATTGTTGATACGATTATCGTTGGTAATTATATTGGTAAAGAGGCACTTGCAGCTGTTGGCGCCTCCTTTCCCTTCATTTTCATGCTCGTTTCGCTCGTGATAGGCATAGCTGTGGGCGCTACTATCATTATTGCCCAGTATTTCGGGGCGAAGGACACCCATAATGTAAAACGGACCATCGATACGCTTTTTATCTTCATGTTCTTTGCTTCGATTGTGGTAACCCTGGCCGGGATCCTTCTCAGCGCTCCCGTTTTCCGGCTGACCGGGCTGCCGGAGGAGATCATGCCGCAAGCCATAGAATATTTTAATATTTACCTGCTCGGCGCCGTTTTCTTCTTTGGATTTAACAGTGTTAACGCGATACTCAGGGGTCTGGGTGATTCAAAAACACCTTTGTATTTCCTGATCATTTCCACTGTTTTAAATCTTGTTCTGGATTTGTTCTTTGTGATCGGGCTTCAATGGGGGGTGACAGGTGTTGCCCTTGCCACAGTCATTTCGCAGGCTGTCGCTTTTTTCCTGGCTGTTATTTATCTGAACCGGAAACATGAAATCATTAATGTAAGCTGGAGAAGATTTGCATTTGACCGGAAGATCATGAAGAAAAGCGTCAGGATTGGCTTTCCGGTCGGCTTCCAGCAGGCCTTTGTCGCCATGAGTATGCTGGCGATGTACTGGCTGGTCAACCGCTTTGGCGCTGATACAACTGCCGCTTACAGTGTGGTATTCCGTATCGATTCCTTTGCTTCCATGCCGGCGATGAACTTTGCCATGGCTTTGTCGACCTTCGTGGGACAAAATCTTGGCGCCCGGAAACCGGAACGGGTCAGGCGGGGATTGACTGCTACCTTCCTCATGACAGCCGTCTTTTCGGGAATTATCTCGCTGATAGGGATTTTCTTCGGAGAATTCCTGATGAAACTCTTTACCCAGGATCCGGAAGTCGTGGCGATTGGCAAGAGTTACCTTCAGATCGTCACCGGTTTCTATGTTGTTTTTTCTACGATGTTCATCGTGGGAGGCGTGATGCGCGGGGCAGGGGACACCTTCTTTCCGATGCTTATCACCTTCTTCGCCCTTTGGGTGGTGAGGATCCCGGCAGGTTATTACATGTCTGAAAATATGGGCTATATTGGAATCTGGTGGGCTATCCCTATAGCATGGGTAGTAGGTCTTTCCTTATCCTTCGCCTATTACCTCACCGGTCGATGGAAAAAAATGGCTGTGGTATCCACAGGCTGAATTAATTCTGCATCCTGCAATCCCAAACATCCAGTTGGTTAAATGGGGAAGGCTTTTCTGTTAAAATAATCTATTTTTGCTTTTTAAGTCTGATACAGGCTTATCTTCAATCATTTATCAACTTAACAGAAAGAAAAATGAAAAAATTATTTTTTACAGCGCTTTCCCTAACACTGGTTTTTATGATCTCCTGCCAGCAAACACAAACGCCACAGCAGCGGCCCGATTACCCGGTTACGGCCCGGGTCGACCATGTAGATGAATATTTTGATACGCCCGTGGCGGATCCTTATCGTTGGCTTGAGGATGATAATTCAGATGAAACGGCGGAATGGGTCAAAGCACAAAATGAAGTGACTTTCGGTTTCCTGGACCAGATCCCTTACCGCGATAAAATCCGGGAGCGGCTGACGGAAATCTGGGATTATCCCAAAGAAACAGCCCCTTATTACAGAGGAGGAAGATACTATTATTCAAAGAATGATGGCTTACAAAACCAGTACGTGGTTTATTCAAAAGAAACATTGGACGGTGATGAACGGATGGTGCTCGATCCGAATACCTTTTCGGAGGATGGTACGATTGCACTGACCAATTTCAGTCCTTCCGACGATGGCAAATACATAGGTTATGGCATTTCCAGGGGCGGCTCCGACTGGAATGAGTTTTTTGTGATGGATGCTAAAACCCTGGAGCAATATGACGATCACCTGGAGTGGATTAAATTCTCCGGCATTTCCTGGTATGGAGATGGCTTTTTTTACAGCCGGTACCCCGAGCCAGCCAGTGGAGAGGCACTTTCGGGGATGAACATCAATAACCAGGTATATTATCATAAAATAGGAGATAAGCAGGAAAACGATCAGCTTATTTATGAAGATAAGTCCAATCCGAACTGGGGGTTTTCAGCATCAGTGACGGACGACAAGGAGCTTCTTCTATTAGGTATCCGCGAATCGACCAAAGGAAACCGTTTGTATTACCGGAAGCTGAATGATAAGAAAATGGATTGGGTGAAACTGGTCGATTATTTCGATCATAGCTTTTATCCCATCGATCATATGAACAATACTTTATTAGTGATGACCGATGAGGATGCGCCCAATTACCGGCTTATCGCCATCGATTTAAGTAATCCTGTCAGTGATAACTGGAAGACAATCCTGCCGGAAATGGATGAGGTGCTTTCTTCAGTCAATATAATCGGACAGAGGATCGTTGCAAATTATATGAAGGATGCACATGATGTGGTGAAACTGTTTAGCCTCGGGGGTGATTATATAGGAGACCTTGATAATCAGTTCCTGGGGACCATCGGCGGGTTCAGGGGAAAGCGGAGCGATACGCTTACCTTCTATATTGTTACATCTTTCACAACCCCTGCCACTATATTCAAATACGATGTGATCAATAACCTGTCCGAAGAATATAAAAAACCGGATATCGATTTCAATCCCGACCTGTATGAAACCAAGCAAGTGTTTTATACTTCAAAGGATGGTACAAAAGTACCCATGTTCATAGTTCATAAAAAAGGATTGAAAATGAATGGAAAGAATCCGGCTTTACTTTATGGCTACGGTGGTTTTAACGTCAGCCTGACCCCTTCTTTCGGGCTTACCCGCTTGATCCTGTTGGAGAACGGCTTTGTGTTTGCAATGGCGAACCTGCGCGGTGGCGGTGAATATGGGGAAAAATGGCATAAAGCCGGTACTAAACTGGAAAAGCAAAATGTATTCGATGATTTTATTGCGGCTGCGGAATATCTTATTGACAATAAGTATACATCCCCGGAGAAACTGGCTATCCAGGGTGGTTCCAACGGTGGCTTGCTGGTAGGTGCGGTCATCAATCAGCGACCGGAGCTGTTCGGCGTAGCATTGCCTGCGGTGGGTGTTATGGACATGTTGCGTTACCATCAGTTTACCATTGGCAAATACTGGGCCGTTGATTATGGCACCAGCGAAGACAGCCAGGAGATGTTTGAGTATCTCTACGGTTACTCTCCATTGCATAACATCCGCACTGATGTGGAATACCCGGCTGTGATGGTGACAACGGCCGACCACGACGACCGCGTCGTTCCGGCCCATTCATTCAAGTATATTGCTGCTTTACAGGAAAATTACCAGGGCGCCAACCCGGTAATGATCCGGATCGAGACGAAGGCAGGCCACGGCGGCGGCAAACCGACGGCCATGATCATCGAGGAATACAGCGATCTATGGGCGTTTACGATGAAGAACCTGGGGGTGAAGCCTGTTTATTAAACGCTGACAGGTCCTCCTTCGTCGGACGCTGTCAGGTTTGAATATCGAATCAACCTGTCAGCGTCCGAATAACCTGTCAGCGTCCGAATAACCTGTCAGCGTCCGAATAACCTGTCAGCGTCCGAAGGACCTGACAGGTTAAACCTCTGAGGTAGATTTTCCGGTCGCGAAAAGGCCGGATTAGAGATAAAATCATGATCGGACAAGGTCAACAGGAAAGCTTTCAGGTTGGCCTTTTCTGTTGGTGTGAGCTGGACACCGTTGTTGTTGATATGGTGCATCAGCGGATCGATGTAGGGTGAGTTGATCAGTCCGGATGAATAAAAGTCAATCACTTCATCCAGCGTTTTGAATCGCCCATCATGCATATAAGGCGCGGTAAATTCGATGTTTCGCAGGGATGGGGCTTTGTAGGCGCCCCGCATCATCGGGTCGCCGGTGACACCGAACCGGTCGCGGGGATCGTTGAAAATACTGTCCTTCCCGTTGTTGTAATACAGATGTGTGGTGAAGAGCGGGTTGCCTGCACCTCCATGGCAATGAAAGCAATCAGCTCCCTCCTCCGTGACAAATAATACATAGCCACTGAGTTCAGCAGGGGAGAGCTGTACCTCTCCGCGCATGTACTTATCGAACCTCGAATTAGCCGAGATGAAGGTGCGGATGAATTGTGATATGGATTTGCTCATCCGGTCTATGGTTACCTCCTCTGTGCCAAAGGCCTTTTTGAACAGTTCGGAATAGCCCGGTATAGCCCGTATGGCATTGACCGCGCTCAGGGTGTCACTGTTCATCTCGTGCGGTGCGATAATGCCCATGTAGGTCAGCGCTTCCAGGTTGCGCAGCATGGGATTGGGGTTGGCCTCTTCGACAAAGCCGTTCCACAGGTATCCTGAATGATTGAACACCTGGTTGAATAACGGGAGCATGAAATGTGGCGTGGGAATGCCGGTCACCCCGTGTGTCCTTCCGTTTATATAAACGGGATGATCAATGCCGCACTCAAAAGCATTTTCCTGGATGTGACATGTGGCGCAGCTCATGTGCTTTGCAGGATCGGCATGCCCTGATATCCTTCCGTCATAAAACAAATACCTGCCCAGCTCGATCCCCTCTACCGTCATCGGATTGTCTTCCGGGATGTTCAATTTGGTTGGAAACCCGAAAGGAATCTTTATCTCGTAAGGAGTTGGTTTGTGTGCCGGAATCAGCTCAACGTCAGGATTTTTAGTACAGGAAGTCAGGGTTGAAAAAAAAACTAAAAGAGGCAAAATAAGTTTGATCAAATGATTTTTTGCCACAAAAGCACTAAAACACGAAAAATTTACAAAAGTTATATCATTGTTAATGAATATTTTGTGTATTTTGGTGTATTTGTGTTTTTGTGGCATTTCACTTACAATTTCTTCTTGATAAACCCCAAAACTTAATATTTTAATGAAACCCTGAAAGCATCACGGCCGTTCACGCATGCCGCTGCCATGGCCGCCTGGTTCTGCATGATATCCCCGCCCCAGAAATCCAGGTCCCAGGTCTCAGGGGTGTTAAACCAGCTGTCGACATCCATGATGATATTAACGGCAGTGGTTTTTCCCTGTTCAATATTGAATGATGGCCCGGCCGGGTTGACGGCAAAGTAGTTCTGGATAAATCCGGTAATATTCCCCTGGTTGTCGTAGATCTGCCCGATGCCAAGGTGGAAGTTGAACGGGCTAACCCGCTGCAGGTTATCGATCCATTTGCCGTTTAGTTTGAGGTAATGATAACCCCCTCCCAGGATATTGGGCCAGAACATCAACGATTCGGGCGGGTTGACGAACAGGAACGACTGGTTCTTTTGTTCATTGATGCCAAAAGTGAACGTAACGGAGTCGACCATGCCGGCAGGGATATTGTCGAGCACGTTCCACGACAGGGTAGAGGGAATATCAGTATCGATGTAGTGAATATCCTTCCATTCATCTATGGTGTAATGATCTCCGGTATTAAAATACAACGTGACGTCAGAGATGAACCACTGGATTTCGGTGAACATCATCAGGTTTCCAGCGGCGTTCAGGTATCTTATTGTGTCGAACTGAACAGGATTGTTGTGATACAGATGCTGAAATTCAAGCACGATCTTTCCGGTGGGTGGCGGCGGAGGCCCCGGATCAGGGTCATCATTGCAGGAAAAAAAAGATGCCGGTATAATAATGAATAGTAAATATTTCAGTTTCATGCTCCGTTTGCTGATATATTCCAACGAAATTGATCCCGTTTTAATTGCATCAGAATGCGGCAATCGTTCAATCCCGTATCGGCACCACGCCCGAAACGGTAATGAAAGAAATGGTATCCTGTTTGCTGACAGCCTGTTTATAAACTTTTCCGTCGATATAAATTTGCACCTTGATGGCAGACAGGGGATCTTTGTAATTGGCCGACACGAAAACGATATCGCCGTCATGGGCGATGAATTCATATTGCCAGATATCTTCGGCGCTTTGGGTGACGATTTGGCCGGTGATGATCTGACCGGCATCATTGAGATAACGGATGGTGAACCCGGACACCGAATCGGTAACCAAATATTTCACCTGCCGGCCTGGATCTTTTGCGCATGCTGCCAGCATTATTAACAATAAAAACATTAACCTTTTCATAGCTACCGTGCTGTCGTGCCTACGGCACTACCGTGCTGTCGTGCCTACGGCACTACCGTGCTGTCGTGCCTACGGCACTACCGTGCTGTCGTGCCTACGGCACTACCGTGCTGTCG